>Ga0268262_10000144_pt1 | contig 90323 bp, 87 predicted proteins | sample TergutNc150P3_FD_190354 | JGI IMG/M metagenome (GOLD analysis project Ga0268262, IMG submission 190354) | Nasutitermes corniger P3 segment gut microbial community from laboratory colony in Florida, USA - Nc150 P3 (SPAdes) (version 2) | ecosystem: Host-associated > Arthropoda: Insects >... | reverse complement strand
AGCGGATAGATTTTATTCCGTTCTATCCTGGGGTCCTTTATATCCTTAAAATAGTCCATGAGCGGCGGTACGGGTGCTTTTTCCATGTTCCCCTCCAATCCGCTCTTTATCGGCCTTTTCCTTTATCCCCTTTACTTCTTTTTATATGCGCTCGCCCTGATAGTCCCTTAATTCCCTTTCAGGCAAATTTTTATTGTAGTTTATTATAAAGCTGCTGTTTTGTTTGTCGTAAGAGCGAACCGCCGATCTGGGATGATAATAATAGGAGCTGGCCTGTTTTTGGCCAGGAGAGAATGTTTTGTATGGCTCGCAAATAACAATAAAACGATTGTTATTCATTCGCTTACGGAAATAACACTCAATGCCCCGCATAACATGAGCCAGAAATTGTCCCTGCAGATTCGGTGAAAATTTGCGATATTCTTCGTACAGTAATTTTACCGTTTTTTTATCAATATTATACGCCAAAGAAATTTGCTCTATCTTGGCATCATTAATTTTGAATTCATCGTTCATCATTTACCGCCTTATGTTGCAAAAAATCAATCTTATTCTCCGTTTTGGAGTAACAAGCTGCCTGTTACTACAGACTCTTTATCAATAAAAAAAACCGTTTTTAAAAACGGTTTTTTTTTCATAATTAAGATACCTGAACAAATTTTTAAGTTTTATCAGGCACTTCCGCCATTTTAACGCCACGAACCGGTAACAAACATGGAACGCATAGTAAGGTATCTGCTTTTAAGCTCTTTTTGCTCATCTTTTTCTTCCACTCCGGCGAAAAAGACTCTTGGATTGCCCTGACAGGTACTGAGATATTTTATTCGTGTATTGTAATCCGTTTTGCGATACCTGCTAAAAACATCATCCACCTGTTCTTCAGTCGTGCATTTTTTTAACAGCCTGATCAATAAGGGGTTACACATTTACCTCCTCTCCTTCAGCATATCTGCCCTGTGATAGCTAATATATATTAATGGCAAAAACAAGCGTTCCTTTCTCGCCTTTGCTACTAATATATTTTACGACAAAAATAAATTCAAAGTCAAGTTTTTTTTTACAAAAATCATAAATTTGATAGATTATTAACGATATATATGCCTTTTCTACCCAAATTCCGCAAAAGCATAGGCCGAATGGTTGTGAATGCTCTCAAAATTCTCGGCTTCCACCGAAAAACGCCTGAACTGCCCCAAATCGCGAATCTTTATGTAAACATCCCGCACAAGATCCTCGACAAATTTCGGGTTGTCATATGCCCTTTCGGTAATATACTTCTCGTCCTCGCGCTTTATTATAGAATAAACCGGGCTGGAAGCGGCTTCTTCCACCAGGCTGATTATGTCCTCAATCCAGAAAAACGGCCCCAATTCCAGTTCCACGGTTACCACGCCACGCTGGTTGTGGGCCCCCCGCTCGGAAATTGCCTTAGAGCAGGGGCAAACAGTGCTTACGGGCGTCGAAACGGCCACGGTAAAGCGTTTTTCGCCCCCGGAGCGCAGCACCGTGCCCTGATACCGGCAGTGGCAGGAAATTATCCCCGAAATCCGGGACACCGGGGCGGTTTTCTCCACAAAATACGGGAATTCCAGGCTCCCAAACGCCGATTCAGCGTCCAATTCCTCCATTATTTCCCTCAGCATCTCCAAAAAGCGCGGCATGGAAAGGTCTTCGCGGAACCGGTGGAAAATCTCCACAAACCGGCTCATGTGCGTCCCCTTAAACTGGTGCGGCAAATTGGCAAAAAGATCCGCCCTGGCCGTGGTATGCTGCACCTTTTTCACCTTGTCCAGCACTTTAATCGGGTACTCCAGGCCCTTCACCCCCACTTTTGCCAGTGGTATTTCGCGGTCATCGGCCTGGTTCTGTACATCGGGCATGGGGTTATTCATGGGACCCTCTTTACCCCCAAAATAAACATAATGCCATCTTCAACTTTTTTAATTATTTCCCCGTCAACCGCCGTTATTTTTTCAATTAGCCTTTTGCGATCAATCGCTTCAATTTGCGAGACTACCATCACAGAGTCCTTTTTCAATTTTGATTCATCCCCTGTGACGAGTATGTTTCCCGGCGCTTCCGCCAATAACAAATTTGTCGTCAGCGGAATCACAATGGTAGTATTAATTCTGCTGTTATTGAAAAAATCGCTTTGAATTATTAAAACCGGACGCTTATATCCCGGCTCGCTGCAAAATGGGAGCCCAAAATCAGCCCACCACAGTTCACCACGCGTCATCTTTTGTCAAATTCCTAAGCGATTCAAGCCCGGCATCCAGGTCTCCTGCGAATTCGCCTTGATTTATTTTACCGTACACCTCATTCAATTTTTCAGTTATCATATCCCCGTTGTGCCTGGCGACATAATCTTCCAAAGCCAGCGCAAACAACCGGCTCCGGTTAATTCCCATGTATTGGGCGGTTTGTTCCGCTATTTCAAACAGGGAGTCAGAAAGTGATATCGCCGTTTTCATGCCCCAAAGTATAACACAGGTATAACAGGTTGTCAATTATACCCTTTAGCCACCTGCAAAACGTTGCGCATGAGCATAGCTATCGTCATGGGGCCTACCCCACCAGGAACGGGGGTTATCCAGCCAGCGACAGCGGCGGCCTCGTCAAAATTAACGTCCCCGGCTATGTGGTAGCCCTTTTCGGAGCCGTCTGAAACGCGGTTTATGCCCACATCGATGACCGCCGCGCCGGGCTTAACCATGTCGCCGCGGATAAGGCCCGGTTTGCCGGTCGCCGCGACAAGAATATCCGCCTGCCGCGTGTGCGAAGGCAGGTCGGCGGTTCCGGTGTGGCAGAGGGTAACCGTGGCGTTCAGCTCGCGCAGGGAAAACAGCGCCGAAAGGGGCTTGCCCACAATGTTGGAGCGGCCCACTATCACAACGTGTCTGCCGGAAACCGGGATATTGTACTTTTCAAGCAGGACTATAATGCCCTTTGGGGTGCAGGGAACGAAAGCAGGCTGGCCCAGAAAAAGCATTCCCATTGAATAAGGATGAAAGCCGTCCACGTCCTTTCCGGCATCCAGCGCGTTTATTACAGGTATCTGGCGGATATGCGCCGGGAGCGGGAGCTGTACCAAAATGCCGTGTACCTTTTCATCGGCGTTTAGGTCTGAAATAATGGAAAGAAGCTCCTCTTCGCTGGTTGCTTCGGGAAGCCGTATGTCCCTGCCTTCCATTCCCGCTTCAAGAAGGGCTTTCTGCTTGCCTTTAACGTAGGAAAGGCTTGCTGGGTTATCGCCCACCAGAACTACCGCCAAACAGGGCGTTATGCCCCCCTCTTTCAGGCGCTGTGCCTCAAGGCGCACTTCGTCCCTAATCCCCGCCGCTATTGCCTTTCCGTCAATAATTATTGCCGCCACTTTCTACCCCTCTATACTATTGGTACTCAACACGAACATAACCCCAGAGAACACGGAAGAAGAATATAACCACGGAGTACACTCCGTGGTGATTTCTTTTTATTTTATCGTACATGGTACTTTGTTTACTATTACCATGAATTCTCCCTTTTTTGAACGTAGCTCAAAAGGTGATTTTTCGGCGACATTGCTCAGGCTAAAGCCCCCGTTTTCCCAGGCAACGCCGTTAAGCGGCCATTTAAGGCCCGCGCTTTCCGCCTGCCAGGGCCCTGCGCCCAGCGGGAAAACCGAAACGACGCCCCCAATTACTGCTTCCACACTGCGGGTCTGTACCTCTCTAAGGCGAAAAATCTCTTCGTCGGCGGTAAACCACCTGTCAGGCGCTTTTTGCCGCTCAAAAAGGGAGCGAATCGCCAAAAGGTGATCCGTCCGACCCCCGCCGCCGCCCGCAAGCCAGACTTCATCGCAGCCCTTTTCCCAAAGCAGGGACAGAGCCAGCTCCGTGTCGCTAAAGTCCTTGTCGCTCCTATGGCGTATTACCCTTTCGGGTGGGTATTTCTCAAGCCGCCGCAGGTCGTCAAGGGAATCCATGTCCCCCACAATCCAGTCCGGCGCAATGCCCGCCTCTTCGCAGGCAGCAAGGCCGGAGTCCGCGGCGGCAATCAGGTCTGCCAGCTTTGCGAGCTTTTTCAGCGCTTCGTTTTCCGGCCCTTCGCCGCCGGTTATGGCAATTCCTGTCAAGGTTTTCTCTTAATCTTTAAAGAACAAACGATTAATTCGGCCTTAGATATTTCACCACAGAGGACACGGAGAAACACGGAGTCCAAGATTCCATTCTCTTCGTCCTCCGTGAAACTCAGTGAAACTCTGTGGTAAATTCTTCTATAACTTTCTGTGGTTGTTGGATTTTTCTTGGACACAACGCTCGCCCACATCTCCATTGATTTCAAGTTTTTGTTTTTTGCCTTTTTTTATTGACGTAAAGCTCATGCAATAAACCGATTATGCCTACCACGATAAAAGGCCCTAAGACCCCATAAATTACCATTATTGTTGCCATTTCATTTCTCCTCTTTGCCTTCATCAAATACTGTTATAAGAAAAATTCCGATTATTGCTCCAATTACTGAAGCGATAATACCAGAAACCAATAAAACTGACTCTGAAAAATCCCCTTTAATAATTGTCCCAAGCACAAGGCTGCCAAAACTTAGCTTGGCAGCATCCAGAATAAATTTGCCAATATTTAAAAGCAGAAGATGACTCTTACTCCTTTTTACCGGATTTCTGACCGCTCCCTCAATGGAGTTTTCCATATGCATATTTTATGCTATGTCCCCCTTAAAGTAAATATTCAATTCGCTTAGAATAGCTCAGGGAACAACGTGAAGATCCATCCGACCGTAAAACAAACAGCCGCGATTCTGGCCCGGGCGGGCAAGCAGGCCTACCTCGTCGGGGGGGCCGTGCGCGACTTGTTGAGGGGCAAAAAGGCAAAGGACTGGGATTTGGCCACCGACGCCCTGCCGGAAGAGGTAATCGCCCTCTTTCACAGGAAAAAAGGGCTCAACAGTTTTGTGATTCCCACCGGGATAAAGCACGGCACAGTTACGGTTCACTTTAAGGGCCTTAGCATGGAGGTTACCACTTTCAGGAGCGAGTCCGGCTACAGCGACGGGCGGCGGCCCGACAAGGTGGAATTCGGCGATTCAATTGAAGTTGATCTTTCCCGCCGGGATTTTACGATGAACGCGGCGGCTTACCGGCTGCCTTCGGGCCCGCTTGTAGACCCGTTTGACGGCAAAAGTGACATTAAAAAGCGGCTGATTCGCTCGGTCGGAAAGCCGGAAGAGCGCTTTTCCGAGGACGGCCTGCGCCCCGTGAGGGCGCTCCGCTTCGCAAGCCAGCTGGACTTTACCCTGGACGAGGAACTGCTTGCCGCCATATCCGGCGCGATTCCATTTACCGCCAAAGTGGCCCCGGAGCGCATCCGCGACGAAATTGACAAGATACTGGCCACGGACAGGCCCTCAACGTCCCTGCTCTTAATGGAAAAAACCGGTCTTTTGGGGCTTTTAATCCCGGAACTGGCTGCCTGCCGCGGCGTCAGGCAGGACCGCAACGGCTATGGTTTTCACCGCTTCGACGTGCTGGATCACAGCCTTCTTGCCTGCGACTTTGCCGCCCGCGACTTTCCCGGCGAAACCAGGCTATGCAGGTGCCTTGCCGCCCTTTACCACGACATCGGAAAGCCGGTAACGGCCCAAACGGGCGAGGACGGCGGCTGGACTTTTTACCGCCACGAAAAAGAATCCGCCGCCCTGGCAAAGGCGATTCTTTCGCGCTTCAGGTATCCCAACACCGTGATTGACAGGGTCTGCCACCTTATTGAGGAGCATATGTTCTGCTACACCGAAAGCTGGACCGATGCCGCCGTCCGCCGCTTTGTTATCCGCGCCGGGGAAGAAAACCTAAGCGACCTTTTCGCCCTGCGCCGCGCCGACATCTACGGCATGGCAGGGCGCGAACCAAAGTGGGACACCCTCCTCCCCTTCCACGACCGCATTCAGGAAGTCCTTGAGCGCGGCAGGGCCCTTTCCGTAAAAGACCTTGCCGTTTCCGGCAACGACCTTATGTCCCTGGGCATATCACCCGGCAAGACCATCGGCATCATTCTAAGGGAACTCCTTGAAGCCGTGCTGGAAGACCCCGCCCTTAACACCAGGGAGAAGCTAATGGAAATAGCGGGGAAGAGGTAATTTAATTTTAATCTTCTTTCTGGTTCTGAGCCAAAACTTTTATGATTTCTTCCATGTCATTTAGTGAAATATTTGTCTCTTTTATTACAACTTCTTTGACTTTTCCGGTCTCATCATCAATTATGAACATTTTACCATTTATTGTGTAAATTTTCTTTCCCATATCATACATCCCCCTAACCCTGGCATGGAGTTTCACTTTCTGAAACTCCAAAAGAAGAGGGCCGCAAGGCCCTCTTCTTCCATCTCCTAGGGGAATCGCCTTCCAGTCGCAAACATCCCTGTTTGCTCCTTACAGGCCGCCTACGCGCTCCCCGGCGCGTCCTGCGCCGGCATTACTGATCAAGGCTTGCGCCTTGGCATTTACTCCAGAGCGCTCCGTTTCGATTCCCCCATGTCATCCATGCAAGGAGTTTGCGTAGCAAACTCCAAAAGAAAATGGCCGTAAGGCCATTTTCTTCCATCTCCTAGGGGAATCGAACCCCTGTTGCGAGGATGAAAACCTCGTGTCCTAACCCCTAGACGAAGGAGACCTGTTCTGCTCCGGAAAATCCTGAGATGATAAAATTTAGTAGATTCCTTCCTGCTTTGTCAAGCTTCAGGTTTCATTAGAGTTGTTCAGAAACTGAAGTTTCTAAACAACTCTATTCATATTTTCTCAGTTCGGTTATAAGTTCCTTTGCGCGATCCTGGACGGGGCGTATATAGGCGCCCTCGGATATTTTAAGTATGGTTTCCACCACATAGCGGTCTTTAATGCCGTTGTTTGCTGCGGCAATTCTTGAAAAGGCATCCAGGGCGGAAAGGGCCATAAAGTTATCGGGATTAAGCATATTGAAACGGTTCACCGTCAACGCGATGGTTGTAGTAACTTCATCCGCATTGTTCATGCCGATTATTCCCAAGGACCTTATTGCCTCGGTGATAACCATAGGCTCGGTGTCGCGATTGACCATCTTTAAGAGGGTGTCCTTTGCTTCAACGGTTCCAAGCATACCCAGGTAGGTTGCCGCCGATCTTCGAACATCGGGGAAGTTATTAACCACGCGCCCGTTTTCGCGGGATACGTTTACCACGCCCTCAAGAGAAAGGTACTCCAGGGCGGAGCGAATTTCATCGCTTTTGTTGCCTCTGTCAATGGCATCCGCTATGTACTCGAGGGCGACCATTTTCATGTCCCGGCTGGGGGGATATGAACGGCTTAGCTCACTGATAATCATGAGCTCTACCGACTCTTGCAGGTAAGACTGCTCAACTGACATTTCCCTGTTACCGGAAGAAGACGCCGTTTGTGTCTGTGCCGTAACCATAACAGGCAAAACGAGCATTACCGCCGCAATAATCAAAAAACGCTTAAAGGTCAACATTGTTATCTCCTTTCATATTTACCAAGCTATATTATCGGCAAATGGTTTAATTTACAATAAGCCAGTTGTGATTAATAAATGCCAAATCGTATAAAACCAGCCGTTGCCCCCTTCTATCATCTACCGTATAAGCCCTAACGCGGTCTTCGGAAATAAAGCTAATATCATCCAGCCTGTCATTTGCCCTGGAAGGCACAACGACACGGTCAAAATAGTCCTTTGCGGTTCTCAGAACTACCTTTTCCACCGCGTTTGGGTCTCTTCCTGTATTTTGGGCCACAATCTGATCCCGCCTGTAAAGCTCTTCGGTTTTTTCTTCAAGGAAATTTTTGTCGCTTATCTCCATAAAATAAGAATCCGCCAGATGCTTCACCCATTCATCGTAGTCTCTGGCTTTTATTATATAGTTCAACTTTATAATAAGGTACGTTATATCCAGTTTTGCAGCCTGATACACTGCCTTACTGACATTGTTTGGGTCAAATTCTTTCACCACGGATACTTGCACTGGTTCTTCAACGGGTATTTCCTCGGATATTTCAATCTCTTCCACTGTTGGCTCGGAAGGGATAAAGGGGGTCTCTGGTTCTGTCGGCTCCGTAGGCTCCGGCGCTAAAGAGAGTGTCTCCGGTTTAGGCCCGGTTCCACAGGATAAAACCAAGCCCGACAGCAAAAGCAATAAAACCATGCTTTTCTTCATATTTTCTTAATCTTATCCCCAAAAAAGCCGATAGTCAACTTTATTAATCTCTGGGCTACAAAAACCCTTATTTATATGAATAAACCCAACTAGACTCGAAGCCGCCGCGCAAGGCCTTGCCACGGGCTAGACGGTCGTGGCCTCTACTTACGCAGGCTTTGGCCTGGCCATTTTTCTCACACGCCGTGCGCCCTTGCAAGGCCTTGCGCGGCGGCTTCAGACAAGCCAAGATTTGTTCGAACAAAAAAGGTTTTTATATTCAGTAATGTTTTGCATTTCACCCTGCTAAAGCAGTCAAAACCACTTTGTTCGGTGAGATGCAGAATTTTTCTCAATAAAGAACACTAACTTATCGCTGAGTTATAAAACAATAAGCGACATTGAGCTTTCGAAGGAAAGCGGGCCGTTCCGGTTATGTAAGGCTGCAATGAGGGAAACCGACCGTTCAGAATGAATGGGCGGCTTTCCCGGAGCAGCCTTACTTTACTACCATAGCCCGCTTTCCTTCACAGGACTATTTACAGGTTATTATTTGATGAACTCAGCGATAAATTAGAGTTGACCTGCGTGCATTCATCCCGTATATTTTAGCCATGCTTAAGGCGGTTTTTCCCGGGTCGTTTGATCCCCCTACATTTGGGCACCTGAATATTATTGAGAGGGCATCGCTGATTTTTGACGAGCTGGTGGTGGTTGTGGCGGACAACAGGCAGAAAAAATACCTTTTTTCCGTCAAAGAACGCATGGAAATGATGAAAGAAATCGTAAAAACCACAAAAAATGTGAAAATTGCCAGTTGGGATTCCCTGATTGTGGATTTTTTGAAGAAGGAGAACATCAGGCTCCTGGTCAGGGGGGTAAGGGGGATGGACGATTTTTCCTACGAATTCGAGCTTTCCATGATGAACAAGGCCATGCACCCCCAGATAGAGACCATTTTTATGACCACCGAGAGCAAATACATCGTGCTGCGCTCCTCTTCCATCAAGGAACTGGCGTCTTTTCACGGCGATATTTCTCAGATGGTGCCGGCCCTGGTAGCGGAAGCCCTGAAAAAGAAGTTCCCGCTGGAATAGGGAAAAACGCGAATTTTATCTTGACAAAAACCATGGTTTTTGTTAGACTGACAATCCACGGTTAAAGTTACCGATGTTTTTTCAAGAGAGGTTTTAGTATGGCTGTACCCAGATACAAAACGTCAAAGGCAAGAACCCGCCGGAGACAGACAATCAATATGAAACTCACCGCTCCCACCCTGGTCGAGTGTAGCAGTTGCGGAAACAAGGTTTTATTGCATCGGGCCTGCCCTAAATGCGGGTTTTACCGGGGCAAGCAAGTAATCCTTCCGGAGTCGAAGGTATAATAAACAGAGTTCAAGGAGAGTTAAATGGACGAATTGTTTGAAAAAATGAAGAAACTAATAGCTACAAAACTTGAAGTTGACGAGGCCAAGATCACATTGGATGCGTCCTTCCGCCAGGATCTGGGGGCGGACAGCCTCGACACCTATGAATTGGTCTACGCCATCGAGGAAGAAATGGGGATTTCCATTCCCGACGAAAAAGCCAATGAGTTTGCAACCGTCAAGGATGCCTACGACTACATCAAATCCCAGCAAAAATAAGCCTGATGGGTCGTTTCAGACCGCTCCGGCGCCTGAGCGAAAAAAAGTTTTAACGGCTTTCTTAAAAACGGTCGGAATAAGGTTCAAGAGACTGGATCTCTTGAACCTTTCTTTTATGCACAGGTCGGTTTCAAACGAAACAAACAGCAAACAAAACAACGAAAGGCTGGAGTTCCTTGGGGACGCTATCCTTGGGGCGGTGGCAGCGAATCTCCTCTACCGGAAACTGGAGGGCAGAAGCGAAGGGGACCTGGCCAAAATCAAGTCGGTGGTGGTTTCAGAAGCCATTCTTTCCGCCGTCGCCCTGGAACTGCAGCTTGACACTTTGCTGATTTTAGGCCGGGGCGAAGAGCTTTCCGGCGGCAGGACGAAAAAAGCCATACTTGCCGACGCTTTGGAAGCCCTGATTGGCGCAATCTACCTAGATTCGGGGTATAAAAGCGCCTATTCCTTTGTCAGCCGCTTTTTAAGCGTCGAAATTGACCGCGTACTTGAAAACCGCCACGCCCAGGACTATAAATCCCTGCTGCAAGAGTTCTGCCAGAAGCAGTACAAAGATTACCCGCATTACCAGCTTGTGAAGCGAACGGGCCCGGAACACGAGCGCATATTCTGGGTGGAGGTTTTGGTGAACGGCAAAACCTTCGGCCCGGCCTCCGGCAGAAACAAAAAGAGCGCCGAGCAGGAAGCCGCGAAGCTGGCTTATTCAGCGCTGGACAAAGCCAGGGCAGCAGCGCTTGCTTTATAGCAGCAGATAATTTTCCAGAACCTGATTTTTCCCGTCGAAATTTTCTATCATAAGATAATAATGGGCGCAGTCTAGAAGGGCCTGCATGGGAACAAGGCCTATAATTTCAGTGCCAATGACCGAGACGCCATAACGGGCGGCTTCAATTTTTACAAGCTCCAATACCCTGTATAGCGGCGTGTCCAGGTAATTCGTCATGTTTATTGAAACCTGGGCAGTGTTTCGTTCGTGAAGCATAATACCGATTGATTTTACCGATTTAAGGCCGCCGGAAGATTCGCGGATGATCTTCGCGATTTTTTTGGCTATTTCAACATCCGAGGTGGAAAGGTTTATGTTAAACGCTATAAGCGGGCGCCTTGCCCCGCAGGCGGTTATGCCGGCGGTTTTGTGAAGCTCGTCTCCGTAGTCGGGGGCAAAAGCCGGATTTTTGATCTTTTCCGCCATTCCCTCGAACTGCCCCTTTCTGAGCGTCGCAAGGTTTTTGCGCTCCGGAACCGACGCCGAATCCTCGTACAAAAACACCGGAAGGCGCAATTCGTCCCAGAGTTTTTGCCCGAGTTTTTTAGACATTTCGACACATTCGGCGGCCGTAACATCCCTGAGCGGCACAAAGGGAATCACGTCAACCGCGCCCATGCGCGGATGCTCGCCAGAGTGTTTGGTAAGGTCGATTTTGTCAACGGCGATTTTTGCGCATTTAAACGCCGCGTCCAAAACGCCTTCGGGGCTGCCGGCGAAGGTAAGCACTGTCCGGTTGTGGCTTTCGTCGGAGCTGCAATTCAAAAGCATTACCCCCGAACTTGACCTGACCGCGTCCGCCAATTCGTTTATCAGCGCTTTGTTTCTTCCCTCGCTGAAATTGGGGATACATTCAACAATTTGAGCCACTCTTTCCCCTAAAGGAGCCAAAACGGCTCCTAGTCTTGCTGCAAAATCCATTCAATAGCTTTTTCTTTTGTAAAGGCTATATGAAAACTATTCCGCCCAGACTTTTTAAGTATATTCTCAACAATCATTTTTGTAACGCCGTCCAGCCCTATCAGCACTCCTTCTTTTACATAAGGCTTATTGTGCTTACTATACTTTATAAAGTTATCTTTGTATAAAGTATCGATTCTGACGCCTGCCATGTTTGTAATGGTGTATAATGAACATTCCGGATAGCTCGCAATTGCGCGTTCAATTTCTTCGAAAGCTGTTGAAAAATCTTCGTCTGACCTGGCATGTGAGAAATCAATATATATAATGTTTTTCCCTTCTACTGAAAATTCCTCATAATATTTCACTTCTTTGGGTTCCATTTTTAAGCTCCGGCTTTTAAAAGTTCTTCAATAATGTCGAGCGCATCCTCATATTCGCCTACCAATATTCTTTCGGAAATATCAAGAATTTGACTCTTAACGCTTCCTGAGCGCACAATATTGCCCAGAGTTTCAACCGATTTGTTAATGGTTCCCGCGTCAAATGATTTCAGGGCTTCTTTAAGTATCGAAAGTTCAGATCTCAATTCCTCCGCATCGTACCTGTCATTTTCATATTTATCCTCCCTCAGCACCAAAAAGTTCATTATGTCATGAAGGATTGTTTCCAATGACGCCAGTAATTCGGGGGTGTGCGACTCAATATATTCTCTATCCTGCCTTTCACCGGCCTGTTCCAAAACGGCGGCTGCTTTTGATAGTTCCTCCGCACCAATGTTTGCCGAAGCGCTTTTTAAAGCATGAACATGTATCGTATACAGCTCCATATTTCCGTTGTTCAGGCTGTCGTTAATATCTTTCATTTTCTCTAATCCGTCTTTTTGGAACGTCGCAAGGACTTCCAAATAGCTTTCTTCCATTCCGCCGGAGAAGAATATGCCCCTTTCGGTATTAACCCCTTCTATTTCAATTTTTTTCGGAATCCCATCGTTCATTCCCGCGGTCATTTTAGTCTCCTCCGCAAACGGGTGTTTTTGCTTTTCCTTCGGTATCCATTTTTCAAGAATAACGTTCAATTTTGTAGTATCTATGGGTTTTGACAGATAGTCGTTGAACCCGCTTTTCAGAAAAATCTCTTTAACCCCTGAAACAGCGTTGGCTGTCAGCGCTATAATCGGCACATTTTTGAAATACGGGTCTTCATCCCCCTTTTTCCTGATGAGCTCTGTCGCTTCAACGCCATCCATATTCGGCATTTTATGATCCATAAAAACCAGATCATATCTTATATCTGTTACAGCCTGGATCGCGTCCTTGCCGCTTCTGCATAAATCAACCTGCATTTTATAAGGCGCCATCAGGCCCTTGGCTACTTTCAGGTTTGTACCCACATCGTCAACAACCAAAACGATTGCTTCCGGCGCGACAAAGCGGCCAATGGTTTCTTCATTTTCATTGAGATTAAAGCTCTCGGAGACTCCGTTTAGAATATTCGCGATTGAAATAGAGTAAACCGGCATAGAGATTACGCTTATTTTTTTATCGTAAGTTGCTTCGCCGAATTCCGTGAGCAAAACAACTTTTGCCCGTTTGCCAAGTTTCATGATTACAGCCTTGTTGGTTTCGTATAACGAAAAGGAAATAAAAATAAAATTAAATTCTTTTGCTGACAGTTCGCTGTGCAATTCCGTATTAGTTGTGACAAGCGTGCAGTCAACGCCCAGATTATCAATGGTAAAAGCTATGGAATTCGCAAATATCTCGCGCCGTTCATATACAATAACCTTGATTTTACCAGAATCTTTAACGGAAGCCAGAGGCTCCGGCGAAGAAATTTTTTGTGGTATTGTAACGGTAAATATACTGCCTTTCCCGTATTCGGAATAAACTTTTATATCTCCTCCCATCGCTTTGACGATATTCCAGGTTATTGCCAGCCCCAGGCCCACGCCTTCTATGCCCTTGTTTTTATTCTGATCAACCTGCATATATTCGCCGAACAACTTATTAACATCTTCCTGTTTTATTCCTTTGCCTGAATCCATTACCTCCATGACAAGGTTAATGTTTTTTTCGTCAATAACTTCACACCGCGCGGTAAAGGAAACAAAGCCTCTTTCGGTATACTTTACGGCGTTATTTAAAATGTTCAGCAGTACCTGCCGTACTCTTGTTTCATCGCCAACAAGCAAATTGGGGATATTGCAGTCAATATTAACCACGAACCTTATACTCGTATCAACTACCCGCATTCGGATAATGCTTATCACATCATTTACAAGGGATGAAACCCTGTACTCTTCTTTCAGAATTTCCAGTTTTCCAACTTCGATTTTTGAAAAATCAAGAATGTCGTTGATAAGAGACAAAAGATGGGCGCCCGCTTGCTTGACCGTGCGGATATGCTTGTAGACTGAGCTGATCTCATCTTCACGCAGCGCAAGCTCCGCCATGCCTATTATCGCGTTCATGGGCGTGCGTATTTCGTGGCTCATCCTGGCAAGGAAGGCGCTTTTTGCCCTGGACGCTTCAAGGGCGGCATTTATAGCTTTGCTGTGTTCGGTAATGTCAGCGGATATGCCAAGCAAACCAATTACCCTGTCGTCCTGAATCAGAGGTGTTTTGGTAGACTTTAAAATAATGCTTTTCTTTCCCTGGCGAACATGCGTTTCTTCTGTAGTAATTGTCTTCCGTTCATCAATAACGCTTTTGTTTACTTCCATTATGGTTTTTACCAATTCAGGATCAGGCGCGCCCGCATATATATCCATATCTGTTTTACCGATAATTTCTGATTCGGTTAACCCTGTGAATTCTTCATAGCTACGATTGCAGCTTGTAAAGCTATAGTTTACATCCATGGAATACACCAGATCAGGAATGGCCTTATATATGGTTGAAAGGGTTAGCATTTTTTCCTTGTAAGAATCTTTTAAATTATTATTACTGAGTAATAAAAAACCCATGGCTATTAGCGACAGAAAAAGTATCATAACCGTTATCGAAAAAAAGACCTGGCGTTCAATTAAAGCTTTTCCTGTGTAGTCAAAAACGCGGTTTACCCATTCTTCTCCAATTTTAGAGGAATTAACGTAACGCTGGGCTTTGCAGATAATCGAATGCAGCAATTCTTCGTTTTTGTTAAAGCCGAAAAGCGATTCCAAAAGGGGCGAGCTAAAAATGATATTTGCCTTAAACCCTGGTTTTTCCATATAATTTCTGAGCACAAGAAGCAGGTTTTCTGAAGCCATATACAAATCTATCTCGCCGGTTTCCAGTGCCCGTATCCCGTCGCCTTCGGAACTATTATACAATTTTAAATTGTTATTTTCGGGAAACCACATACGGTATAAATCCACATGAGCGGTTCCCCTCATGGCGCCCACTTTTGCCCTTACAATCTGAGGCATCTGAAGTTTTGGATAGTCTATTTTTGATAACAGCGCATAATGAGTGGTAAAATAGGGGTCAGAAAACAAGAAATTGCCGCTTCTCTCTTCGGTATACTGTAATTCAGAAACCATGGAAATCTCGCCGGTTATTAGTTTTTCCATAATCTCAACCCACAGGGTGTTCTTGCCTGTTGCCGCTTCAAACCCAATGCCCGTTAACTTGCTAATCTCCGCCAAAAAATCCGGCGCAATTCCCTGAAACTGCTTTTCTTTGGCATTGTAAAAACTAATCGGATAGTTATCGCTTTCCAATGCGATGGGCACTTTTTTGCCTGAGGCAACCATGTTTGAAAGATAAGCCTTTTCTTCATCGGTGAGAGCCCTGTTGAAAGCGTATTTTGCGTATTCGACATTCCCCTCGCTGTACAGTTCGAAAAGCTTATCAATTCCCCCCGCTTCCAAATATTTACTCACAACCGAGATTACAGGTTCAAGTTCTGATTTCCATGCAGCCATCGACACAGGGGTATAAACCAGGGGCAGGATTTTCCTGATGCGAATAAAATCATAATTTGCAAATGTAAAAGATTCCGTTATATCAAGTATAAAGGCGTCAGCTATACCGTCTTCAAGCGCCCTGACCGCATCCTGCGCATTTGCTACATACAGCTCCTTAAAGTCAAGGTTTGGGTAAGCACTGCGAATAAAATCGGCGGTGATTGTATCTCTATAAAAGGCGATTCTGAGGCCGTTCAGATCGAACTCCTCTTCAATTTTCTTTGCAGAGGACCCGGATGTAAAAAGTCCCAAAGAACGCTCGGCGATGGTATGAGTCATCAAGTAAGCTTTTCTTCGTTCCGGCGTTGGCGTCAGATCGCCAATAAAATCAATTTGTCCGCTGTCGAATTGTTTTCTTAGTTCATCCCAGGGGTGAAGTTCCTGAACAAACGGTATTCCGAAAAGGCCGGAAAGCAGCTCGCATAACAAAGTTGAAAAACCCGCATATCCGCCGTCAGGAAGAATGAAAGCCTCGGTCGATGGCAAAGACCCATAAGAAAAATTCCTGCGTAAGGATTTAAGCTCCTCAATCGCGGCTTTTTCGGCGCTTGTTACGCCCGGAATCTGGGTATAAGTTTTTATGGAATTAATATCAGGAGTTGCTGAATCGGCAAAACAAACCTGGCTGCCGGCTGCCAGAGTAAGAATGAACAAAAAAATTGTTATCCGCTTTTCCCGCTTACGCATTTAAATCCGGGGCCCTGTACAGCTTTTCACTCGCCCAGTATACACCCTTATAAGCAATAATACCATATTACCCAAACCACTTTGAGGCTGTTAAAAACTATAAGACTTCGGTATAATGTTTCAGGGATTATCCCGGAGGTGAATATCATGGTTGACAGTTTAAAAAAGAATCCGGCATGGAAAGGACGAAGGGGTCCTGTCGTGCTGCTAATAATGGACGGTGTTGGTTACGGCAAATACAGGGAAGGCGATGCGGTTGCGGACTCAAAAATGTACCACCTTGACGCGCTGAAGGCAAAAAGCCCGCACACCCGCCTAAAAGCCCACGGCAAAGCGGTGGGCCTGCCATCGGACGAAGACATGGGAAACAGCGAGGTTGGCCATAACGCCATGGGCTGCGGCAGGGTTTTTAGCCAGGGGGCCGCGCTGGTCTCGGCTTCCATCGAAACCGGCGCCATGTTCAAGGGCCAGGCCTGGAAAGACGTAGTGTCAAATGTAAAGTCTTCAGGAGGTTCCATACACTTTATAGGCCTTTTTTCCGATGGCAACGTCCACAGCCACCTGGATCACCTAAAAGCCATGATTGTACACGCAAAGGCCGAAGGCGTCAAAAAAGTACGGGTTCACGTGCTTTTTGACGGCAGGGACGTGGGCGAGACCAGCGCGCTGGAATACGTCGATCCCTTCGAGGCTTTTCTGAAAGGGCTAAACACAGAGGGCTTTGAAGCCAAAATTGCCTCCGGGGGCGGCAGGATGTGGATCACCATGGATCGATACGGGGCAAACTGGCCCCAGGTAGAAAGGGGCTGGAAGGTTCACGTACTGGGAGAAGGCCGCCAGTTCAAAACCGCCAGGGAAGCGGTTGAAACCTACCGGAAAGAAATCCCCGGCATCATCGACCAGGACTTGAAAGAATTTGTCATCGCCGAAGGCGGCAAGCCCGTCGGCACAATACAAGACGGCGACTCGGTGGTCTACTTCAACTTCAGGGGCGACAGGGCGCTTGAAATAACCGCCGCCTTTGAGGAGGAAAAGTTCAACAAGTTCGACCGCGTCCGCCTGCCCAAGATCTGCTACGCCGGGATGATGGAATACGACGGGGACACACACGTTCCAAAGCGCTACCTGGTAAGCCCTCCCTCGATTGACAGAACCATGGGGGAATACCTTGCGGCAACCGGCGTAAGAACCCTGGCGATTTCGGAAACCCAAAAGTACGGCCATGTTACTTACTTTTTTAACGGCAACCGGACGGGCAAGTTCGACGAAAAGCTGGAAGACTACGTGGAAATAAAAAGCGACGTTGTCCCCTTTGAAGAGCGCCCCTGGATGAAATGCGCGGATATTGCCGACCGGGTAATTGAAGCCGCGCTCTCCGGCAAGTATGACTTTATCAGGCTAAACTTTCCCAATGGGGACATGGTTGGCCACACAGGCGTTTACCAGGCCGTGGTTTGCTCGATGGAGGCTATGGATATCCAGATAGGGCGCATCGCGCACGCGGTGGAGAAAGCGGGCGGCGTCATTGTTATCACCGCAGACCACGGCAACAGCGACGACATGTACGAGCACGACAAAAAAACCGGCGCGGTGTCGCTCCATGCCGACGGCACGCCAAAAGCCAAAACCGCCCACAGCCTTAACCCCGTGCCATGCGTCATCTACGACCCGGATTACAAGGGGGAATACCCCGCAAAACCCGGCGAGGGCGACCTGAACGATGGCCTGGGCATAAGCTCCATAGCAGCGACCTGCATTCAGTTGCTTGGGTATGTTCCGCCGGGGGACTACGATAAGAGCGTGGTGAAAATGTAGAAACCCTGGTTTATCACAGAGTTCATTGCTATAAATAATTTAAACAAAACCGGATTTAGGGTGGGCGGGGGCAGGGCGGGGCATTCCGTTTGCTCCAAATCGTTTCTGCAACGCTTTCGTGCGCAAGCCTTCGGCTTGCTGGACACGAAAGCGGGGGTTTGTCCAACCCCCATTTTCTCGCTTGTCGCAAAAAGTCATGCCCCGCCCTGTCCCTGCCCACCCATAAGTAGCTTTATTCTTTTTTAACGATGGAAGCATGACAAATTAGGTTCTATATTATCGGTGGAATGTAAATTCTGCATCTCACCCCGCTAACGCGGGCAAAGCGAAAATGTGCGGTGATATGCAGAATTTCCGCTTCAAAAAGATCAAATTGCCGTTTAGTTTGCCTCATATTGCGTAGGTAAAACCATAAGTGTGGGGGGGTTACCACTGCGAACAGCCTTTTGGTGTGTAAGAACAAACGCCCTGACCATTAGAGTGAATAAAAACTGTCAGGCGATAGAAATGGCCACACCAACAGCTGTTTGCAGGGGTACACCCACACACTTTGTTTTTACTGCAGTAGTTTGAAGCAATACGATATATTGACAGCCTAAAGCCCCTATGCTAAGGTCGAAAAGCAATTGGAAAAGAGCTTTTAACCGGGCAATAGCGCAGTTGGTTTAGCGTACAAGTCTGGGGGACTTGGGGTCCCCGGTTCAAATCCGGGTTGCCCGATAACAGGACATCTCTAAAAACTTCAGTTTTTAGAGATGAACCGCTTAATTCCGCGTGTTTCGTAGCCTGAAAGGCGAGAAACCGCAAGCAACGCAAGTTGCAGGCTTTTAGTGCCCCAGCATTCGGCGGAGCTTATCCAGGTCGGCAATGGGGCTGGAAGCCACTAACTGGGACAGGCCGGATACGCCTGTAGCGATAAGGTCGTGGTTGTTCTCCTTTATGCCTTCGTCAATTATCTGAAAGTCTTTTTGTATTGCTTCCCTGCGCTCGTCAAAAATTTTTGAGAAAAGGAATTCGTAAAAGGTGTATTTTCCGGTAATTTCCTGGATCATCACCTCCTTTATCGAATCGTATTTATTAATTTCACGCTTTGTTAACTCGGACTCTTTTTGACATTCCAGAAGCATTTCAAAAAGACGGGGAATCTCGTCGGCAGGAATGGGGCCTGAATATTTTACGGTTTTTGAGATTCTCTTGTCCGCCATAAGCGCTCCTTGTTTATATCAGGGGTGAATCGGCGATTTTTAAGACCAGGCCGGTGATATTGCCCAGATCCGCAATGCCGTTAAGATCCCGTAAAGTAAAATAAGTTTTCCCCACCGCACGCCTTAGAAATCGATAAAAAATGCTGATAATCCCCAAAGGATAGATGCTTCTGTGGATTCTCCGCGATTCATGGCGAAAGGCCGCCAAAGCTTTATTCAGCGAGGCCAGCAATTCCCGGCAACGCATCTCCAAAACATCAAGCTGTAGAAGGCTTTTTTTAACCTGGTCAATCATTGAAATTACCGCAAGTCCGTTTCGCTTTAGCTCAAGAGAACTCCGGCAGTCTTCCGGAATTGAGCGCTGAATCTCGTTTTTGTCTTCCATATCAAAAACAGTACCGCTTTGACCGTTTTGAAAGGATTTTGCCAAATTCAATTTGTTCCTTATTTCTCCAGGATAGTACAAAAGGCCTGTAATTTGCCGCTGGCGGCCTGTCAAATACATGGTAAAGCCATTGGCTTTTTCAAGAAGCTCAAGCGCTTCCTTCCTCCGCCCGGCAGCTTCCCCAAGGAGCTTTTTTAATTCCTGCTTTTTTTCGAGGAATCTCCTGCGCAGCTCAAGGAGGACAGCGCAGAGGGCCTTGTACTCGTTTAACTCCTTTTCGGCGATCATCAAAAACCCTTTACCGATTTTACGGGAAAAACCCAAAACGATCAATTCACGTTCCAATCACGTTCCAAAAACTACTCCAGGCCTATATCAAAACTTTCATCATTGCCCGGTTCCTGCCCCAGATCCAATTTATTTTCATCATCGCTCTTTGAGACCTCTTTCTTGGCGGCTTTTTTCACAGGCTCATATTTTCTTCCCTTTTCTTTTCTTGACGAGTAAGCCACCAGGCCGAATATAAACGCGAAAACCGCAAAATACCCAATGACAACGCCTACATTGGCCTTGGTCTCAGGCTTGGGTTGCGCGTCGGTCAGAAACGGAAGGGGGATATCTGTTTCTACCTCGGCAGGGCCCTTCAGAAGAAAAACTCCGCACACCCCCACGGCAAGGCCGATAAGAGCCAGCGCGATGATGGCCGACATCCTTAAAAGATGGGAAGACTTTGGCGAAACCACAAAATAAATAATAACGCCAAGAAGGATAATAGAAATAATTCCCAATAACACCTGCATATAGCTATTTTATCATATGGCCTTGAAAATCGCCAGTAAGTAGCCAGTAACCGATAAATTGAGTAAAACTTTACTTGCAGAATTGCCGTTCCGATGCTATTATTAAGGCACTTTACAGTAAGAGAGGTATTTTATGGCCTATAAAGTTTCAGATGCCTGTGTAAACTGCGGCTCCTGCGAGAGCGAGTGTTCGGTTAGCGCAATTTCCGAGAAAGACGGGAAGCGCTTTATTGACCCGGCCCTGTGCGTAAGTTGCGGAGCCTGTGCCGGTGCCTGCCCGACGGAATCAATTGCCGAGGAATGACCGCCGGAAAAGCAGAGTATAACCACGGAGAAATAAAAAAAAGAATAAAAACCACAGAGTTACACGGAGTAGCACAGAGTTTTAAGACGATTTTGGTGTTTTTCTCCGTTAAGCTCTGTGTCCTACCTTCGGTTCTTAGCCGTGGTTTTATTTCTTGGTATTTTTCAAAACTGAGAATTACCGGAAGGCAAGGGGAAAGCCTTGCCTTTTTTTTGCTTTTTTCTTTTTTAGCGGTACCCGCTTCAAGCCTGGATTCAACCTTGCCGGTTATCGGGCGGTTGGATTCCAGGGACCTTGTCTTTAAGCAGTACATTTCGGAAATCGAAGCCGGAAGACGGCTTCTTTTTTCGTCCAGGCAGAAGGCGGCAGAAGAACTTGCGTCTGCCCTGACAATATATTCTTATACGCCGGTTGAAAATGAAAATTTACTGGGAATAGCCGCCAGGTGCAACATCCCATACGCGACGCTGGCCTCGCTCAACCGCTATTCCCATCTTGAAGATTTGACAAGCGGAAAGCCAATGCTCCTGCCAACAATGCCGGGGATATTTGTTCCCGAAATACCCACTACAGACCTGGAACGGCTGGTTTTTTCCGCAAGGAAGGAAACCGCCGTTTCTTTGGCCATTCCGCACGATGGCAAAACAGAGCGCTTTTATTTTTTGCCTGGTGACGATTTTTCTCCAACCGAGCGGGTCTTCTTTTTGAACCGCGATTTTCGATTTCCCCTAAAGAATTTCCAGGTATCCAGTGCATATGGTATGCGAATAAACCCTGTAACAGGAAAGCAAAGCATGCACGGGGGCATCGATCTTGCCGCTCCCGAGGGAACCGAGGTTTATGCGGCAAAAAACGGAACTGTAACGGAACTGGGAGAAGACCCCGTTTATGGGAAGTACGTAATTATCAGCCACGATAACAACATGGTAAGCCTTTACGGGCATCTTTCATCCATAGGCACAAGTTTGAACGCAAAAGTCCTGTCGGGCGCCGTTATCGGCAAGGTAGGCTCAACCGGCCAATCCACCGGGCCCCACCTTCACTTTGAGCTCCGGCAGAACGGGCAAAGCCGCGATCCAGCTAAGCTACTAAGACTATTTCAGTAAAACTATAATTTAGCGCTGAGTTCACTGCAACAAATAACCAAAACAAAAACTGGATACGGGCGGGCGTGGGCAGTACCGGGCATTCTCTTTGCTCCAATTCTTTACTGAACGCTTTCGTGCGCAAGCCTGCGGCTTGCTGGACACGAAAGCGGGGGTTTGTCCAACCCCCATTTCCTCGCCTGTCGCAAAAGGTCATGCCCGGCACTGCCCACGCCCGCCCAAAAGCAGTTTTTTTCCGTCTGTTTTTACTATGGACGCATGATAAATTAGGATTTTGCAGTATATGGGAAACGTAAATTCTGCATCTCACCCTGCTAAAGCAGGCAAAACCACTTGGCTTGGTGATATGCAGACTGTTTTTTACTTGTAGAAACCTTAATTTGCCATACTTTTAACCAAATAAACACTGGATGGTACGGGCGATTTCCGCAGGCAAAACAATGTGGAATTCTCCGGCGGAGAAGACGAGCGAATAAAGGCTTGCCTATAAAGTGGAACAGATACCCAGCACTTAAAGTGAAAAAATTATATTCCTATCGTGGTTTTATGCTTTAAGTGCTGGGCGGCTTCCGAGCCGGGTTCAACACGCGTTTTGGCTGCGGAAATCGCCCGCACCTTCATTGGGTTTTATTCTGATTCAAAAAGATTCGCTAAGAAAATTTCAAGAAAATTAACATCCTCTCCGATATTAAAGTATCGGGCCTATAGTTCCCCTCCCAAATCACTATAAGCCTGATTGCCTCAAGGGCAGGGCCTGTCGTGAATTTCGGTTTGCGGCAGGCTTTTTTGTTGGGCCGCACTCGGTTAAGAGTTAAAAATGAAAGCTGTTCAATGAATGCTGCTTCCTTACGGAAGCTTGACAAATGTAACCCTCTTTCATAGGCTGGAATTATGGGGTTTCATTCCAATTCGGTAATTTCCGCCTGGCTGGTGCGCCTCCTTGCGGCGTTGACAGTAATTTTAACGGTTTTGATTGGAATTGGACTCGGCTTATCCCTGGCGGAGACGACAAACATCAAAAACCAGGAAAATTTCTTCGAGTTTGCCCCTGCCCTGCCAACAAAAATCCTCGATATAGACGGGAACCTTATAACCGAATTTTCCGCCGATGAAAAGCGGGCACTCGTTTCGCTGAACGATTTGCCAAAGCATCTTATTTACGCGGTGCTGGCCAGAGAAGACTATGAATTTTACAACCACAAGGGATTCAGCGTCAGGGGCATTGTCAGGGCGGTGGTTGGCAAGTTACTCGGAAAGGACCTGGGCGGGGGCTCTACAATAACCCAGCAGATAGCCGGGACGCTTTACACGGATCGCAGGGAAATAACCCTAACCCGCAAGATAAAGGAACTCTGGTGGGCTTTCCAGATGGAACGGCGCTTCACAAAAAACGAAATCCTTGAAATTTACCTTAACCAGATAATAATGGGGCCCGGGGTCTACGGGGTGGAAGCGGCTAGCCAGTATTTCTTCGGGCACAGCGCGAAAGAAATTACCCTTGCGGAATCGGCGCTCCTGGTGATTCAGTTTTCAAGCCCGACACACTATAACCCCCTGAACAACCCCAACCAGGCGATGAGCCGCCAGAGGGTAGTGCTGGATAAAATGATTGAGATGGGCTACACCACCAGCGAGGAAGCGGAAGCGTCTTTCAACGAATATTGGGACAACTACGACTACACCAGGGCGTCCACCGCCGCATATTATAACCGCACGGACGCCGCGCCCTGGTTCAGCGAATATGTGCGCCGCGAACTGGACCAAAGAATGTACGGCAGCATGGACTATTACCGGGATGGGTACACTGTCTACACTACGCTGAACATGAAGCACCAGGAAGCGGCGAACAAATACATGGAAGAAGGGTTAAAAAGGGCGAATGTGGAATATGCCAGATCCTCGGGAACCCGGCTTGTTGATGCGGAAAGAACCTGGCTTCCGATAATCGATCTTCTTTCCCTCTATTTTAACCTTGATCAGATTCATTCCACTTCCGATGCCCAGAATGAGCAAAAAGCCCTGAACCGTTACACAAAAACTATCAACCCCGTGCTGGACATGGCGGCCCTGACCTTTGGGATTCCGGAAATAAGGACTTTGACCGGCGTGGGCTTCGCGAATTTAAAGACTTCTACCGAGCAGAATGTTGTAGAAGGCACCCTTATTTCCATAGAAAACGACACGGGTTTCATTACCGCCATTGTAGGCGGGTCCAAATATGATGAGTCAAATCAGCTTATCAGGGCTGTTCAGGGAAACCTCCAGCCGGGGAGCGCCTTTAAGCCCCTTTACTACTCGGCGGCCATAGACAGCAGGAAATTCACCCCCGCGACTCTTATAAACGATATGCCCATTGTCTTTTACAACGAGGACGGAACTGCCTATATGCCGCTGAATTTCCTCGGAAAATGGAACGGTTCGGTACTGGTTTTTGACGCTTTGGCACAGTCGATGAACGTGGCGAGTATAAGGGTACTGGACGGCATTGGTTTTGACGCGGCAATTGACAGGGCTTCCAGCCTTCTTGGCTACACAGACCCGGACGACATTAGGCGGCGTTTCCCCAGGGTGTACCCGCTTGGTTTGGGCATCATTTCAACCTCCCCCCTCAGAATGGCAAGGGCTTTTTCGATCTTTGCCAACCTGGGCCGCGAAGTGACGCCAATTGCCATCCGCTCGGTGGAGGACAGGAACGGAAAGGTCATTCTTGATATCGAAAGGGAAGTCCGCCAGGAAGCGCGGCGAAAGGGGAACGCGGTTCAGGTAATAAGCCCGCAAAATGCCTACGTTATGACATCAATGTTAAAAAAGACTGTGGAAAGGCCGGGGGGCACCCTTTACAATCCCTCAGGCTGGGGATCAAAGTTCACATTCAAAGATGCCAATGGAAAGACTTTCAAAATGCCGATGGCAGGCAAAACCGGAACGCCTCAGAACTGGTCGGACGCGTGGACCATTGGCTATTCGCCCTACTACACCACGGCAATTTGGTTCGGTTTTGACAAACCAGGAAACTCGCTGGGCTTGACCCTTACCGGTTCAACCCTGGCAGGCCCTGTGTGGGCCGATTACATGAGGGAAATCCACCAGGGGCTACCCTACAGGGATTTTCTGCGCCCCACAACAGGTCTGCTTGACGTAACCGTGTGCGTAAAATCAGGGCTCTTAAAAACCTCTTCCTGCCCCGAAGGGGTAACCTTAACCTTCCTTGAAGGCACCCAGCCTATGCATCTTTGCGATGAGTGTGGCAGTACCAGGGGGTTTGAGAGTTTTAGATATATAGAATTGAACCCTATGTTCTTCGACACATTGAATTTCATAAACGACCTTAAAATGCCGGTTCTGGACGAGGCGTTTCTGAGGGAAATAGAGGAAGATATACGCAGGTCGCAGGCCGCTCTAACCATTAGCAGAAGCGATGTTCCCAGCCCCGACACCCCGCCAGCCTTAAATTTACCGGTAATAACTCTTGACTTAATTGAAAATAACCCACAGCCGGCTCCGCAACATGTTAGTGAAGACGATTCTGATGAGCAAGAAACTTTTGATATGGATGACGGCTTGGAACCTCCTTCTTACAACCCGGTTCTGGACTAACAAATGCTGGTACCAATAAACGACATCAAGGTCAAACGAAGGATCAGAAAGGAAATGGGCGATATCGCGGCCCTGGCGGACAGCATGAAACGTTTCGGACAGATCAACCCGATTCTAATAACGAAAAAAAACGTCCTTATCGCCGGGGGCAGGCGGCTTGAAGCGGCCCGCAGCCTGGGGTGGAGCAGCATAAACGCGGTTGTAGCCGAAATTCCCGACGAGCTTTCAAAACTGGAATACGAGCTGGAAGAAAACATTCAGCGCAGGGATTTTTCCCAGATCGAAACCCACGAGGCGGTCAAAAGAATACACCGCCTGCGCAATCCTTCCCGCTTCCGCCGAATAATTGCCGCCATTGTCAGGTTTTTCAAGCGGCTGTTTAAGATTGGGAATGGGGAATAGGTTTTATGCCTTTTTCTTAAGAATTTGAGCAATCAAAAAAAGAGAAATACTGACAAGCAACAATGCAATGCTCGTAATTAACTGAAAAAACATATCTGCCTCCTAAGATCCTAACCAATTTCGTATTACGTCAATAACACTAAAACCCAGAATTTTACCACGGAGGACTGCTGTCCGTTGGACAGCTTGGAGTTTCACAGCTACAGAACCGAAGGTAGGAAAATACTAATTTTCATAAAACTCCGTGAAACTACCTTCGGTTCTTAGCCGCGTTCTCCGTGGTTAATTTTTTTTCTTTTTTCTTCTTCTTTGCGTCTCCGCGCCTTTGCGTGATAAAATTCAAAAGAATTCCCTCACGCTTTTCTCTCGAAATGCGAAAATTCCATCGTAAAAACCGCGCGGCCCTGGCTTACGCTGCGGAGAGCCGTCATAAAGCCGAACATCTTTGCCATTGGAGCCTGGGCTTTTACCTCGTCGCCGCCGGTTTTGGATTCCATGCTCAACACCTGGCCGCCCCGCTGGGTCATAAGGCTGATTACATCGCCCACCGATTCCTTGGGGGACACCATGCTCACAGCCATAATCGGCTCCAGAAGTACCGGAGATGCGTTTTTGCAGGCTTCGTCAAAACCCAAAGACGCGCAGGCTTCAAAGGCCATTTCGGTGCCTGTTAGCTCGGAATATTCTACGCCGATAACCGTAACGCCAATGTCTATGCAGGGGTAGCCAAGAGCTATGCCGGACTGGAATGAGGCGTTTACGCCGCGCTCCACCGCATCCTGAATCTCTTCCGGAATGTCTCTGGATTTGGCCGCCCAGACGTACTTGTTTCCCGAACCCCGCGCTAAAGGTTCGACCTTTATTGTCAAAGACGCGGCATTTTCCTTTCCGGCAATTACCTTTGAAAAGCTCTCCGTCCTTTCTACCGGAACGCTGATGGATTCACGGTAGGTAACCTGCGGAGCGCCTACCTTGGCCCCCAGGTTGAACTCTTTCAGGATACGCGTAACAAGCACGTCAAGGTGGAGTTCCCCCATGCCTGAGATAATTAACTGGCCTGTTTCCGCATCTTCCTTCGCGACAAAAGTGGGATCTTCTTTGGAAAGCAGGGCAAGAACCTCTTTTAGTTTTTCCTGTTCCGAAAGGTTCTTTGGTTCCATGGAAACGGAGATAACTGGCTCGGGGAACTGCATTTTTTCCAGAAGCAGCGGCCAGCCTTCACTGCCAAGGGTGTCGCCGGTCTGGGCCAGTTTAAGGCCAATAATAACGCCAATATCCCCGGCTGAAAGCGTGTCCATAGGCTCATGCCTGTTGGAATGCATACGCAGAATCCGGTTGGCGCGTTCCCGCTTTTTCTTGCCTATATTGTAGGCCGTGGAACCCACATTAAAAGAGCCGGAATACATACGCACATAGCAAAGGCTTCCGGCTTCCCTTTCGTACTGTATCTTGAAAACCAGGGCCAAAGGCGGGGCGTCCGCTTTGCAAGGGACGGGAATTAACTCATCTTTTTTTTGATGGTGCGCCTGGGCCGGCTCAACTTCGTCCGGCGCGGGAAGGTAGTCAAGCACAGCGTCAATTAAAGGCTGCACGCCCATGTTCCGCCTGGAAGCGCCTGCAAGAATTGGAAGGATGTCCCTGCGCAGTACAGCTTTGCGCAGCTCCTGGCGGATTAGGGCGGCGGGCAGTTCCTCTCCGGCCAGGTACTTCTCGGTTACAAGGTCAGAAACCGATGAAAGGGCGTCGATAAGTACTTCCCGCCACTTGAGCGCCTGCTCTTTACGCTCCGGCGCGACAGGGGAAATTTCCATCTTTTCCCCGTCGCTTGCGGCATCCCAGCGGATTTCCTTTAGCTCGATGAGATCGATTACTCCTTCAAAGTCGCTTTCCTGCCCGATGGGAATTTGAAGGGCCGCCGCCTTGGCGCCGAGGCGGTTTTTTATGCTTTCCAAAGCCGAATAGAAATCCGCGCCTACGCGATCCATTTTATTTATATAGCCAATGCACGGAACCTTGTAACGCGCCGCCTGCCGCCAGACCGTTTCCGTCTGGGGCTCAACCCCCCGAAGCGCGTCAAAAATAGCGATAGCCCCGTCCAAGACCCTTAAGGAACGCTCCACTTCCGCTGTAAAATCTACGTGTCCCGGCGTGTCTATGATATTTATCTGGCAGCGCTCTCCCTTCACTCCGTTTTCGGTCTTTTGCCAATATGTGGTGGTGGCCGCGCTCTGGATTGTGATGCCGCGCTGCTGCTCCTGTTCCATCCAGTCCATTGTCGCTTCGCCGTCGTCAACCTCGCCAATGCGGTGGCTCTTGCCGGTATAATAGAGAATCCTTTCGGTTGTTGTCGTTTTGCCGGCGTCGATGTGGGCCATGATGCCGATGTTCCGCATGGTCTTTAGCATAGCGGCTTAATTCTACTTGCAATTTGACATTTTGACAATTAATTAACTCTAGATTACCATACATTTTATATATATTATATATTATCTATGAAACAGACACTTTCTTACGTGATTGTAACCCCATACACAATAGCAAAAAGCAGAACCGGAGGGGTCATTGCCCGGCTATTGTCCCGCGTGGACTTGGAACTGGCGGGGGCGCAAATAATTACCCCCGGCGAAGATTTTATAAATGAATATGCCGCTATCCTTAGAAATCAGGAAAAGCGAAACGTTAACAGGGCCGGCGACCTTTTGGCGAATTATATTGAACGGAACATGGGGCCCTCAGGTGGAAGGCGGCACCGCTCCCTTTTGCTTATTTTTCGCGGAGAGAACTCCTGCCGCAAGCTTTCGGACATCTGCGGCGCTCTTTTCCCCGAAAAGCACAGCGTAGAAGCCCTTTCCGGCGAAACTATAAGGGATACTTACGCGGATTATATAGTTGATCGCGACGATCCCGAAAAAATTATTCACTTTGAGCCGGCGATTCTGACCCCCCGCCATGAAGAACTCGCGAACGAAAGCATGGCCGCGTTCGTCAAGTATTTTAAAAACAGCAGTAATGTCGCCGACAACAGGTCTTACCAGGACTCCTCAAAAAGGGAACGAACCCTGGTGATCCTGAAGCCTGACAATTGGAGCTTCGCGTCGAGCAGGCCCGGTACTATTATTGATATGTTTTCCCGTACCGGACTCAGAATAGCCGGAATCAAGATATTTAGTTTCTCCCTTAAACAGGCTCTGGATTTTTACGGCCCGGTAGAATCGACCCTTAGGGAAAGACTTGCCCCTGTATACGGGCTAAAGGCCAGGGAGACTCTGGAAAGGAATTTTGAATTCCCCTTAAGCGAGAATACCGCAAGGATACTCGGCGAAAGCTTCGGCAAGGAATACGCCAAGGAACAGTTCTACAAAATTGTGGCTTTTATGTCCGGGCGCAGGCCCGACACCTGCCCTTCAGGCGAAGAAGACAAACAAGGCAATGTTAAGTGCATGATCCTTGTCTACGAAGGGGAAAACGCCATAAAAAAGATCAGGGATGTGCTTGGCCCCACTGACCCGCTTAAAGCGCCGGGAGGAACAGTACGGAGGGAATTCGGCAGCAACGTGATGGTGAACACAGCCCACGCCTCGGATTCGGTGGAAAGCTACGAAAGGGAAAAGGAGATTGTGAAGATCGAGGAAAATTCCCTGATTTCCATTATCGAGGAATATCTGGGATTGCCAAAAGATTAACGCTTTTTACCAGTACCAGGCTTCATCGTCGGAATTCTTTACAATGGCTAGCAATTCAACCTCAAAGATAATTACCTCATTGGGGCCTATGATGCCCCCAGCTCCGTTTTCCCCGTAAGCCAGATCAGGGGGGATGCAGAGCCTTACCCTGCCCCCCTCCCGTGTCATACGCAGGCCTTCGGACCAGCCGGCTATAACCACATCCAGGGGAATCGTCATAGGCTCGCCGTCTGTGTAGGAGCTGTCAAAGACCGTACCGTCAATTAAATAGCCCTCGTAATGGACCAGCACCGAGTCGCCGGGACCTGGTTTTTCACCGGTTCCCTCAGAAAGAAGCTCGTACTGAAGCCCGCTGGGCGTAACCTCTACGCCAGGCCTTTCAGCGTTTCTTGCAAGGAAAGCCTCCCCTTCGGCGCGGTTTTTTTCTCCCGCAAGACGCCTCTGTTCCATTTGCCTGGTATTGATCTGCTGAAAAGCGGTGTCAATAGCCCTCATGGCTTCTTCAAATGTAATGCTGGTTTCCCTGTTTTCCATTATGTCGCGGAATCCCTGTGTAAACTGATCGTAGTCAAATTCCAGGCCGGTACCTGAAAGATCCATATCCATTGCAATAAGCATTCCAAAGGCATAGCTGATTATTCCTTTATTACTGGCCTCCTGAGCAGCAGAAAAAACCAAAGGCCAAATCAACAGAAAAAACGCAATATTATGTCTTTTCATTCTTCTGCGCCTTCTGCGCTATTCCGGTATTACAGAAAGCAGATCAACCGTAAAGATGAGTGTCGCTTCGGGTGGAATCGGCCCGGAGCCGTACGGTCCGTAAGCCAGATCGGGCGGAATGACAAAGCGGTAAGTACTTCCTGCGTTCATGAGCTGCAGTCCCTCTGTCCAGCCCGGAATTACAGAGTCCAGGGTAAATTCTACCGGCATACCGTTTATGTAAGAGCTGTCAAATACGGTTCCGTCAATTAAGGACCCCTCGTAATTCACCATGACCGAATCATACGGGCCGGGCTTTAGCCCGGTTCCCTGCTTTAAAACTTCATACTGAAGTCCGCTTTCGGTCATCCTTACCCCGCTTCTGGCCGCATTCCCCGCCATGTAAGCTTCTCCTTCCTCACGGTTCTTCGTTCCCTCAAGCCAAAACATTTCTTCGTCCATGGCCTGCATTCTGTCAAAAACCGCAGAAATTAACTCAATAGCCCTATCCTGGGTAATACGGGTCTCATTTGCTTCGTTAAAATCCTTAAATCCATCCGCAAAAGCCTGGTAATCAAAATGCATGCCGTATAGGCCTAATTGCCCGATCATCTGGTTTGCCATCAGCATCCCAAAGGCATAACTGGAGTCCTTGTCCAGCTTTTCGCCGGAGTTTTCACCATTTTTTTCTTTACAGGCCGAAAGTGTAGTCAACGACAGAAAAACAACAATCGCTACGAGAACAAGGAAAATCCTGTTAATCTTTTGCATCTTTATCATCCATATAGGTAGAATTCCGGAACATAGACCCCGGCAGCCGAGGAGCCTGTCGGGCTCTTTTAAAGGCTTTTTTATCATAGACTTTAATTAAAAACCCTTCAAGGCGCTTTTGGTAACAAAACCTTGTCTGCCAGTTTTTTTCCTTCTCCGGTGAGTTTTTCGACAATGGCGCAGGCGAATTCCCCGGCGGTACCGGCACCGCGGCTTGTAATGAAAGAGCCGTCAACAACTACCCTGTCCTCTTTCCACTGCGCCCCGTAACTGGCTGATGAGGGAGAAGTTGCTTTTTCTTCTTCGCCGGGAAAGCAGGTAAAATTTCTGCCCCTTAACAGCCCCAGAGGAGAAAGCACCCTTGCGGGGGCAGCGCAGATGGCGCAGATCAATTTGCCTTCGGCGGCCATTTCCTTAATAAAAACCCCGGTTTCCTTCGAGGCCGCCAGGTTATCGGCGCCGGGAAGCCCTCCGGGAACAACCACTCCATCCCAGACAGAAGGCAAGAGCTTTCCCCCTGCCAAAAGGCTTTTCAGCAAGGCGTCAGCCGTTATCTGAATGCCGTGTGAACCTTTAACGGCCATGCTTTCCCCAACTGCGGTGACAGTCACCTCAATTCCGGAGCGTCGCAGGTAATCAATGGGTGTGACCGCCTCCACTTCCTCAAACCCTTCGGCCAAGAGCACAAGAACTTTCTTTGGCATAAAACCCTCCACTTAGAGTCTGTCCATAATGTAGACACATTATGGACTCGGACTGAAAGTCCGCGACAACCTTAAAAATCGCATTTTCGTAGTCTTTAGATGAGAAAATGCAATGTCCGTCCGCAAAGTAACAGACTTTGTGGACGGACACTAACAATGCTACTATAAAAAACCTGTTTCAGATACTGCTTCTATTTTATGCAATATAGTTTTATAATAAGGCTGGAAGAAATATGAAACAAATTCTTATGCTCATTGATTCCCAGCAATTCCGCGACTACCTGCGCGCGAAACTGGAAGAAAATGGCCTTGATGTGAGCGTTGCGGCTTACCCCCATGACTGTGCCGCCAAGATGAGAAGCATAGCGCCCGATCTAATGATTCTGGATTACCAGGAAGACAACAAAGCTTTCATGGAACTTCTAAGGCAAAAAAAAGCTGACCCCAATACCGTAAACACTCCGGTTATTATCCTGGCCCAGAAACTTGAGCAAAAACAGCTTTTGGAAATGGTTCCATACAATGTCAAAAAGGTCTTTACCAAGCCTGTAAAAATAGATACGCTTTTTACCACCCTTTCAGAGCTTTTGGGAATTCCTTTCAGCATTGATGAAAGTCCGGGAATCCTGGAAGTCCATGTCAACGAAAACATCATTTTTATTGAAATTGCCCAGGGGCTGAACAGGGATAAGCTTGATCTTTTGCGCTTAAAACTATCAGAGCTGATTACGCTGTATAAGATCCGGCTTCCAAGAATAATAATAATGTTCAGCGATATAAAGCTTGCCCTGTCGGATGCTCCCAATATGCAAAAGTTGTTTAACGTTGTCTTTCGGGCAGCCATGGCAAAACCGGAAAATGTCCGGGTACTCACCAATGACGACTTTGTCCGCCTGTATGTAAACGAACAAAAGGATTATCCAGGAATTAAGGTAGTTTCAAACCTCCATGATGCCATTGACGACCTTATACATTTGATTGACAAGGACAATCAATACGATGGGGCAAAGGCTCATCTTATAGGGGAAAAGATTCTTGCAGCCGGAAACCAGGAAGAAGACGAAGAACACCTGGCACTTAAATTCGATGCCGAGGAAAGAAAAAAGAGAGAGGAAATTTTTAAGAGCGCTGTAAAAAATCTGCGCATAGCTGTGGTTGACGACGATTATGTCATCCAGGAGCTGATAAAAAATATTTTTGAAATGACCGCCTCATCGGTTTTTGCTTATTCAGACGGAAGTGAATTTTTAAAAACAGTAGACTCATCAGAGTACGATCTGGTTTTTCTGGATCTAATGATGCCAAACGTAGACGGGTTTGAGGTGCTTGAGGCCCTGCAGGGCAAAAACATTCCGTATCCTATCATTGCTTTTTCCACCATTAACCAGCGGGAAACCATGATCAGGGTCATCCAGCTGGGCGTTAAAAGTTACCTGGTTAAGCCCTTGCGCCCTGAGGATATATTTACAAAAGCCCTCGAAATTTTAAAGGCAAATTTCTAACGGACATTTAGGAGCACACCCTGGAAAATGAAACAAGGCCGGTAATACTAATTGCCGACGACGAAGCGGTAAACCAAAAAATCCTTTCATTATTTCTGGAAAAACTGGGGTACAGTTTTGTATTAGCCAGTAACGGCGAAGATGCTGTGGAAAAGGCAAAAACCGCTGAGCCGGTTTTATCCTTTTTTGATATTATGATGCCGAAAATGAACGGGTTTGAAGCCGCCGGAAATTTGCGAAGCCTTGGCTATAAGAAACCCATTATAGCGGTTACGGCAACCTTTCTTCCAGAAGATGAGGAAAAATGCAAAAAATCAGGCATCAACGATGTACTAACCAAGCCAATCAAGTTTTCAGAAATTAAAATGATGCTTGAAAAGTGGCTTGTCCCCGGAAGGGAACCGCAGACCTTCGATCTGATGCCTGACGACACGGCGACAAGCGCCGCTTCGGGGCCGGAGATATTCAATGCCGAAGAAATGCTTAGCGCCTTTTTGAATGATGAAAAAATCGTTTTGCCGTTACTTTCCCGCTTTATTGAACGTACCAGCTCTCAGCTAGAAAAATTTCCGGTCTTAAAAGCACCCGGCGAATGGGCAACCGCCCGCCGTAACGCGCATACAATAAAAGGGGCGGCCTTTACCATGGGCAGCGAAGAACTGGGCAATGCGGCCGGCGCTTTGGAAAAAGCCTGCATAAACGCCTCTGCCGAAGAAGCCGAAACCGTTTATCCACATGTACTTGAAACTTTCGCAAAATACAAAAGAAAAGCGGAAGAATTTATTAACGAGAGAAGATTACGATGAGCTTGGCCTGTATTCACACACATACAGTTTTTTGCGACGGCAAAGACGACATAGAAACTTTTTGCCGAACAGCGTATGAAAAGGGGCTGGTATCTCTGGGTTTTAGCGCCCACGCCCCTATTTTCGCAAAAACCGGTATTCGCACTAACTGGCATCTTGCCGATGAGCGGCTTGATGAATACCTGGATTCTGTCCGCTCAGCGAAAAAACGCTGGGAGGGAAGGCTACCTGTCTACCTCGGGCTGGAAGTTGATTTTATTCCTGGCATAACGGGACCGGCAGACAAGGATTACCGGGAAATGGGCCTTGACTACATAATCGCGTCTGTCCATTACGTCCTTCCGCCAAAGGGAGAGCCCTTTACCGTGGATGGCCCGTTGGAAGAAGTTGAGCAGGGCATAAAAGAGGGATTCGGCGGAGACCCGATGGGAATGGTGGAATCTTACCTGGATTCCGAAGAAGCCATGATCCGCGCAGGCGGCCTTGATGTGCTTGGACACCCTGATCTGGTAAAACTTCACAATAAAGACAATAAATTCTTTGACCCCAAAAGTGATTTCTACCTAAAAAGAATCGCCACTTTGGCAACGCTCCTGGCTGAAGTCGGCGTTCCTTCCGAGCTTAACACGGGAGGCATCAACAGGGACAAAATAAGCGAATGTTACCCATCCGTGGATTTCCTAAAGCATTTCCGCAAACAAAATGTCCCCATAGTTATCAACGCTGACGCCCACAGGGCAGCAGAGCTCGACGGCAACTATGAAGAAGCCCGCAAAATCATGCTGGAGGCAGGCTATACGGAAACGGTGCTGTTTGAGGGGCGAATAGACGGTAAAGCAGCCTGGAAAAATCAAAAACTATAATTTGCCGCTGATTCAATCAAACAACACCTTGTAGAAATCATGTGAAGGAAAGCGGGCTATGGTAGTAAAGTAAGGCTGCTCCGGGAAAGCCGCCCATTCATTCTGAACGGTCGGTTTCCCTCATTGCAGCCTTACATAACCGGAATAGCCCGCTTTCCTTCACAAGCCCAATACCGCTAATTATTAGATAACTCAGCGACAAGGTAGCGTTTTTCACCAGGCAATGTTTTGCATTTTACCTAAAGCAGGCAAAACATCTGGTGATATGCAGAATTTATCTGCAATTTACGCTTCCTTTAGCGCAAACGGCGGTTGCCAAGTATGTCACCCAGGTTGTGGGCGGGGATAACCGCAGGTAGCATTTTGGAGTGGAAGACTAATGGTCATGACCATCAGAGCGAGATTTGACTGTCATGCGTAAAAAGAATTCACTCCAACAGCTAACTGCGGGGATACCCGCCCACATACCTGGGTGTTATGGTTAATGCCGTTTGCGGTAATGGAACGACAAATTAAGGTTTATCGGTTGCGCTTTTCTTCCGCAGTCTTGCACTCAATGCACATCAAGGCATAGGGAATGGCTTCCAGCCGCTCTTGGGGAATTTTCTTGCCGCATTTCATGCAGAGGCCGTACTTGCCCTGTTGAATCCTCGTAAGGGCGGATTCTATCATTCTAAGCCTTTTTAAATCCTGGGAACCAATGGCCTCTATCATTTTGCGGTCTATGTCATCAGAAGCCACATCCGCCAGATCTTTCGGATCCATGGCTTCCATTATTTGCTTAAAATCTTCGTTCCCCGCAACCAGGTTGGAGAAAATTTCCCGTTTTTGTTCCACAAGGGTCTCTTCCATTTTCACGGTAAAATCCTCTTCCTTTACAGCATGAGCCTTTGCCATAACTCCCCCATGTTTTAACAATATTTTGCGTACATTGCCGTAATATATCGTTTTTGTCAAGGCCATTTTTTAACAGGCCAATTTATTGCCATTTCTTTTTGATGAAACCTCATTTGGCCTTTACTCAAAACCAAACAAAATGCTATGCTTTTTGAACAGAATGCCAAGAGGAGTAATTGTGGCAAAAGAAGAAGCGATAGAAGTAGAAGGAGTAGTTCGCGAAGCTCTTCCAAATACAATGTTCAGGGTAGAGCTTGACAATCAGAATGGACATCTTATTCTTGCCCATCTTTCAGGAAAAATGCGGAAACATTACATCCGTATTGTTCCCGGCGATCGGGTTCGCATCGCCCTTTCCCCTTATGACCTTAACAGGGGCCGCATTATTTATCGTGAACGTTAATAGGGAATAACCGATTCGCGCGGAACCCAGCCGGATCTGCCGTCGTGAGTTTCGGCAAAACACCAATCCCCGCTGTAATCGCCAATACTTGCGGGCTGTCCCTCGAAGAATTTTTCACTTACAGCTCCCTTATAATCCGGAATCCTGTAGCCCTGGGTTTCTTTAAGTACCCCTGTTTTTCCGGTGGATCCGGAACTGCCAAAAGAAAATTTTGAAACGCTTTCTTCAAGAAAAATAAAACCCAGAGCTGCAGCAAATACCAGAACAATGACGGTAAAAAAATTATTTCCCCGGTGGAAAATTGCGCTTTTCCACTTGTTTCTTCTTTGGGGACGAAAAGCAAAGAGAAACATCCCTGCCAAAAAAATCACAAAACCTGAAAATGCCCACACGGTTAACGGAATTTTAAAGGGATGCCATCTCTCGTTTTCGGTAAAGCCAAGACCCAGAGTTTTCTCAATTTCCATGCGGAGCGGAACCAGATATGGCCCGAAAAGGTTATCGCGTTCATTTTTTCGAATTTCAGCCAGGGCTTCCGCGCGGTGGTTTTCTTCCCAAAGCGAGCGGGCTTTGGCTTTTATTTCGTCGTACTCCCCCTGAAAAAGGAAAAAAACCTTCTCCCTGCCCGATGGAAAAGGCGGCGGAACATCGTTAACCGGGTCTTTCTGGGGCGCGGCAACTCCTTCGCCGGAAACCGCCTGCGGCCTTCCGGCAGGCATAACGGGAACGGTAATTTCCGGAATCGTAAGCGCATAAATATCGTAATTAAACGAAATCGGCCCTATTTTTACGGCGCTGTTTTCCAGGGGAATAATGCTTATGGTATAGCGATAAACCCCTCCTTCCCCTTGCGGCATACTCTCTTCGAGGATCGCATTTGTCGGCGCTTTACCCTGGAAAAAACCCTGGGGTATTGTTTTCATGGGATCCCAGTTTACAAGCTCCAGCAAAAGCTCCCCCTTTTTTCCCGCGGAAACGGAGGGCGCCCTGCCCTGCCAGCGAAAGCGGGGTTCGTAGCGCCTTCTGACCGTCTCTTCCCTGATACTCACATTTACCGCCGCGCTTAGGGCACGGCCAAGAGGAGTTTTTACATCGAAGGGCTCAAGGGTAATGGTGTCCGCCTTTAACGGGGTAAAAAGAAATTCGACGCGCGTCCAGAGCTCGCCCTGCGCGGTGGTTCTGGCCTCCGCCCTGACTCTTTCCAGCGCTATCGAAGAAGGAAACCTGGGAGGTTCAACGCTTACCTCCCGCGGGCTGGGGTGGTTTACCAGTACATACACCGACCAGAGGCTGTTTACAACAGGGTTAGCCGGAGACGTTTCAATAAACACTTCAAGAGCTTCCCCCTCGTCTGCATGAAGTTCTACGAAGCATAAAAAGAAGGGTATAAAGAAAACTAGTAGTCCGGCCCGGAATAATTGTTTTCTCCGGTCCATTCCCTGCTTTTCCATTGTTCCTGCTCCTTGGCCTTAAGATATTCAAATATAACCGAGCTTCCCCCGCCCGAACCCTGTATGCCGTCTTCCGCTTCCTGCGAGGAAGTCCCCTGGGGCGTATTGCTCCTTGCTTTGGAAAGAAGGCTTAGCTCCAGGTTTCGTTTGGCCTCGATCCGGCTGCCGTCAACTTTTAGCGCTTCCTTGAACGAATTTATTGCCTCTGTGTAATTCTCGTTTTCAAAATATATAATTCCCATGTTATAGTGAATCCTGAATCTCAATTCCGGATGATCTTCGCTATTCAGTAAAAGGTATTTCTCTGCTTCAATATAGCGATCCAAAGCGGCCTCCCTTTCATCAAGCGCGGAAAAAACATAAGCCAGGCCGTATTCGGCGTATGGGACGGCCTCGTCGTGGTTCAGGGCCTTTAAGTAAGACGCGATTGCTTCGGTAAACAAGCCCCGCGTATTGAAGAAGTTGGCTTCCATAACCAAAAGTTTGCCCTGCATATTTGAACACGAAGATAACGCGAAAAGGCAGAGCATTACCGGCAAAATACCGCGCTTGCGGCTTCTGCGGCTAAAACCCATAAGCCGCGCCCCGCCAAGGCAGGCAATAGCCGCAATGACAAAAAACCGCCACCTGGGATTCGCCTCGCGCCTTTGCCCCTGAAGCCTGGAATCGGTGGAAAGGGAATTGATAAACCCTGCCAAAACCCTGGCCGCGTCATCCTTGCTGCCGTCAACATAAATGCCCCCGGATCTTGACGCCGCGCTTTGCAGAACATCCGCGTGCCTTTCGCTTCTTATGGTTTTTCCGTTCGTGTCAAGCAGAAACCCGTCGGGAGCTTCCGGTCCCTTTTCAACCGGCACAGGCCCCCCCGAATCAGAGCCAAGACCCACGGTACTCAGGGAGATACCTGCCTTTCTTGCCTTGTTCACTGCCCGCTGAAAAGAACCGGAGAGGTTTTCGCCGTCCGTAAAAAGAATTATCCCTTTGCAACTGGGTATGGATTCCTGAAACGCCCCAATAGCGGCGTCAAGGAGAGATTCCAGATTGGTTCCCCTGCCGGTTACGGCCTGGCTGCCAAGAACATAAAGAAAGTTCATAACCATGTCCGAATCGAAAGTCAGGGGAACCGCTAAAATTCCCATGCCCTTGCTTATGGCTGTCCCAAACCGTACATCTTCCAGGTATCCCACAAGTTCTCGCGATATGCCTATTCCGCGTTCAAGCCTTGAAGCATTATCCTGCCTGTAAAACTCATTCGGGGGGCAATCCCTTACATTCATACTCCGCGAAACATCAAAGGCAAAAACCACATCAAGGCCGCGGCGGTAATCGGCTACTATCCTTAGACCCCACCTTGGCCCGGCCAGAGCGACAACAAGAAAACCCAGGAAAAACAGGAAAAGGATGTCCGACATTATCATCCTTAAGCGAAGTTCCTTTAAAAGCGGCTCCCGTTTGTTTGAAGGAGCCGCAGCCGCAAACAGGGCGGCCATCCCCCTGCTCTTTACGTACCTGACTATGACGACCGGGATCAAGCCGACAGGGATAAACAATAAAAAAAGAAAAGCGGAATTATCAAAACTCAAAGAAGGGCCCCCAGTACGTAGCGCCTTACAAAACGCACACCCCAAAGCAGGGCCACTGCCGCAATTACAAAAACAACGTAAAGGGGTTCTTCCCTTCTTACGGGAATAGACCTGCGTATAATCATTTCCCTTTGGTCCAGTTGCGAAAACGCCGCAGACAAGGCTTCCGCCTGAGGCGCGTGAATCCACTGCCCATGCGCCTTGTCGGCAATGCTTTTTAAAGCTTCAGTACTATACCGCGACTCAAATGTACCGGTGCGGCGCATTTTTGTAATTGGATCCACATAGTTGACGGGAACCTCCCCGGAGGATCCCACTCCTACCACCCAAAGGGAAACGCCCATTTCGCCCAGCATGGCTGCCGCGGACTCAGGATGAATTGTTCCCGCGTTGTTCTCGCCGTCGGTAATAAGAACCACCGCCCGCTTTGGCGCTTCGGACTTGCTGATATGAAAAGCCGCAAGGGCAAGGCCTGTGCCCAGGGCGGTTCCGTCCCCCAACTCGCCTATCATCAGGGAATTAAGCCGCGAATACAAAACCTCGCGATCGGTTGTTAAAGGCACCAAAAGGGCGGCGTCCTGCCCTAGGGCGACAAAACCGATGGCGTCCTGTTGCCGCCGATCGGCGAAATCTATCATAAGGCTGCGGGCAGCCTCAAACCGTGTCCGGCCACCCATATCCATTCCCGCCATGCTGGGGCTTATATCCATCACAAAGATAATGTCTGCCCCCCGGTTGAGCCAGACCATATCGGTAAAAACAAAATGAGGTCCGGCGGCGGCGGCTAAAAGCAGGAAGATCCCCGCCATTTCCAGCGCATGGAGGAATTTCATTAAAAATTTAAGGTTTAAAGGCGGCTTAAAGGCGATGCCTCCGGGCGGTTCCAGGGGAATATCAAGGGCAAAGAGAGGCTTAAAGTACCTTGAAATAAAAAGAAGAAGCGGAATGGAGATAAAAGCAGCCAGTATAAACAAGGGCCTCTCAAAGCCTATGCTCATGATAACCTCTTTTTTGGAGGTGCCGAATAAGTAAGAATTAACCACGGAGAACACGGAGTAACACAGAGTTTTAGTACGAAAATCACTTTTTCTACCTTCGGTTCTTGGCCGTGAAACTCTGTGTACTCTGTGGTAAAAAATTCTTCCTGGACAACCTCACTATGATCGAAAATGAAACGAAGTTTCATACCTCTCCCCCGCTGGCGGTTTCCGGCATACCGAGCGATTTGGGCAGGGATTTTTCCCTTTCTTCCTTGTCCAGGGCGGCGATTAACCTTTCTATCTCGTCAAGGGCCAAAAACATTTCCGACATTTCCATTTTTTGGCCGCTGAAGCGCAGGGTTTCCCAGGTTTGGAAAAGACAGCAAAGGTAAACCGGCCCGAGGGCCAGAGCCGTCTGGCTTAAAGGCAATTCCAGGAACTCCCCGGGCGTAAGGGAACGGCAGTTAATGCCGCTAAAAAGGCTTAAAAACTCCCTGAATTCCTTGGAAAGCAGGGTAAGGTAATAACCAGGCTCCCCTTCCTTTTCCAAACCACATTCCTGCCTTAAGCATCGCAGAAATTTGCTCATCGCCCTAAGCAGACGGCGGCGGCGGAACAGTTCCAGAAGGTCCCGAAAATGACGGCGCGCCCATAAACTGATCCCAATCCCCAGGCACAAAAGCAAGATAAACAAAATTATCGTTCCGTAAATCAAAAAACTGGTGCCGGGCGCCGCTATGGGAACGGCCGGGCTTGAAAGAGTCATCTGCGAAGGGTTAAGAATGGAAGCCACTTGCACTTCCAAACCTGACAATACCAAAGGCTCTGTCCCTTCTCCTGGGCTTAAAATTTCCAGATCTGGAAGAGAAAGAACTCCGGCGGCATAGGGGATAAAGTCAATTAAAAGCCGCGTCCCGCTTCCCCGGCGTTCCAATTCAAGGCGGCGGATCAGAAGTTCCGGCGTTTCAGGCAGCTTTTCGGGAACATCCAGAATAAAAGGGGTAATTCGCGCAAAAGCCCGTCCCAGAGGAACCACCAAACGGCCTGAATCCCCTACAAAGATAGTTTGAGGCACAAGATAGGGCACATCCGTCCGCGTCTGGGCATGAATAGCGAAAGGAAAGATAAGCAATAAATAAGCAATAGGAAGAATATAACCACGGAGTACACTGAGGAACACGGAGTTTTGATACGAAAAATTATAATTCCTCCGTGAAACTCCGTGACCTCCGTGGTTTAAATTCATAATTTTCACTGGTGGCCCCGGAAAAAACGCATCAACTCAGTCGGGGCGTCGTCGGCGGTGGACAGCTCAAGGCAAGCAACTCCGTAACGGCGGCAGATCGCTTCCCAAAGGCTCACCCGCTCCTCGTGCCAAGATGCCCAGGCTGTCCTGAAAGAGGAAAATGAAGCCGAGGCCCTGAGTTTCAATCCTGTTTCGGGATCTTCCAATGTTAAAAGCCCGCTCCTGGGCATTTCCCGGTCAAGCGGCCCTGAAATTTTAATAGAAATGACATCATGCCTTCGGGATAAATCTCCGATTTCCTGCTCCCAGTTTATGCAGAGAAAATCGGAAATAATGATAACCAGGCTCCGGCGCTTTAAAAGCCTCTCCGCCCCGATAAGGGCTTTTCCCAGGCCGCTCCCCTTCTCCTCCGGCCTGGCTTCAATCGCGGCGCTGATTACCGCCATTGTGTGGGAACGTCCTTTACGCGGCGGTATTATTTTGCTTATCTCCTGGTCAAAGAAGATCATGGAAAGGCGCTGGCCGGCCTGCTCTGCGGAAAAGGCTATCAGCGCCGCGGCAAGGACGGCCTGTTCGTAGCGGTTTACGTCGCTGCCCGGCGATTTGGAAAGGCTTCCCCCCGGCGTATGCATCGAAGGGGAATTATCCAGTATGATGCAGACCGTCATTTCGCGTTCTTCCTTGTACATTTTTACATAGGGAGTCCCGAACCTCGCGCTTACATTCCAGTCTATTGAACGCACGTCATCGCCCCGCTCGTAGTGGCGGACTTCGTCAAATTCCATTCCCTGCCCCTTGAAAACAGAGCGGTAGTCCCCCGAAAGGAGATCCTCCGCAAGCGAGCGGGCGAAAAGGGGAAAGGTTATTATTCTGCTCAAAATTTCCTGACGATCCACAGCTCGTCCTTTGGCTTCGACCGCTGCCCTAAGGCATGGGAACCAGGGTCAAAATCCGTGAGATCACCGTGTCCGGATCAAGGCCGTCAGCTTCGGCCTCGTAGGAAAGAACCAACCGGTGTCTTAAAACCGGAAAGGCTGCGGCTTTTACGTCTTCGGGGGTTACAAAAGAACGGCCCTCAAAAAAGGCCCTTATTCTGGAACAGCGGTAGAGGGCAATGGAGGCCCTTGGCGAACCGCCGAAGGCTATGTAACGGTAAAGCCCTTCCCTGGGCCTTCCGGCTCTCACCCCGTCCGCGGAGGAACGGGAAGCGGCGGGCCGGGAAGCGGCCACAACCGAAACAATGTACCTTAAAATTTGTTCGTCTGTAAAAACTGAATCCGCCGCTTTTCGCAGTATCTCCAGGGCGCCGGGGCCCAATACAGGAGCAAGCGTAGCATCAGATACGCCGTCTGAATTAATTTTTCCGCTTTTTTTCCCCGCGTCCTTTTTGCCAAAGGGTGTGGCAAAGTCCAGTATGTGAAGCTCTTGCTCAGGGTCAGGATAGGGTACTAACAGCTTCAATAAAAAGCGATCCAGTTCCGCTTCGGGAAGAGCGTACGTTCCCTCATGTTCTATCGGGTTTTGGGTTGCCAGGACAAAGAACGGCGACGGCAGGGAATAGGATTTTTCGCCAATTGTAACCTGCTGTTCTTCCATGGCTTCCAGAAGGGCGGACTGAACTTTTGCCGGCGCCCGGTTGATCTCATCCGCCAGGATTACGTTGGCGAACACCGGCCCCCGGCGCACCGAAAACGAAGAGGTCGCCTGTTCCCACACCAGAGTCCCGGTAAGATCGGCAGGCAGCAAGTCCGGGGTAAATTGAATGCGTTTAAAAACCAATCCGGTGATTTCCGCCAGAGTCTTAACGGCCCTGGTTTTTGCCAGCCCCGGAACTCCTTCCAGCAGGATGTGCCCCCCCGCAATAAGAGCCGTAAGAAGGCCGTCAATCATTTCATCCTGACCCACAATGCGCTTTGCCATTTCCTGCCGGGCGGCTTTAAGCAAGTCTAACGGGTCAAGTCCCGACGGAGCTTGCTCCGACGGGACTTGCTCTGACAGAGCTTGCTCCGACGGGACTTGTCCTGACAGAGCTTGCTCTGAAGTATTTGAGGAACTGCCATCGGCTCTTGCTCCAACGGGGCTTGCTCCGACGGAACTTGTTCCGAAATGACCAGGTTTTTCTGTTAATTCCATTTTAGATCTAGCTTCCGATAAGCATACGGCCTACGTCGTTTAGCTCAGGCATAGACAAATAGAAGGGACGACGGCCTTTAGCGCTTTCTTTGTCCAGTTCAACCAGACAGACATACAGCTCGTTCACCAAATCAGCAAAAAGCTGAAGGTTGCTGGAAAAATTGTTTACCGCCATATCCCTTAGCACACGGTCAGGACCAGAACCCCCGCCCGAGAGCCGGTTGCGCAATGAAGGGGCCAGATCCCTGCGGGTGACCGACACAAAGCGGCATGCCGCGAGAACCTGACGGTAAAGCTCGTCAAGATGGAAACCTTGATAACGGTATTGTTCTATTTTTTCAGTAAGGGTTTCGATTTGATCCCAAGTCTGCTTCTCCAGGGGAAGCGTAAGCAGAGTGGGCCGGATGAAGCGGTTGGATATATTAGTCCGGTAATGGTCACCGATGCGTTCAATCAATCTTACAACTTGAGCGTCTTTTACCAGCAAAAAGGCCTCCGGGGAATGAGCTTGGAATAAATCCCGCTGTTACAGCGATTCCCTTTGCTCATACTGTTATGATACTATAAATTCAATACAAATGACAAGATCGAAAATCTTTATTTGCCTTACGGTTATAGCCCTTGAAAGCTTTGTCTCCTGTACCCTTGGATCTTCCAACCGCATTGTTCTCTGGACGGATCGTCCCGAATTTGCCTTGTATGGCGAATACTTTAACGCGAGCCAGGAAAAATACAAGGTCGAAGTACGTTATTTTGAGTCCCCTGCCTATAAACTTACAGAAACGGATGAATATCCGGATATTGTGGCCGCAAGCTGGATAAAAAGCGGTTCGGTTCGTTCTTTTTTTAGGCCTCTGGACAGTGTTTTCAAAAAAGACGGCCTTAACCCTTCTGATTTTTACCCAAAGCTTCTTTCCCAGGGCGTTGTTGACAGCCGTCAGTACATTCTGCCTGTGAGCTACAATATTCCCGCAATGATCTTCTCAAGGGAATCAAGAAATCTCCCGTCTGACCCTTTTACGATTGAGATGGAAGAGATAAAGCATATGAGCAAGGCCTTCAACGTTGTATCAAACGGCGTTTATTCCCGAATGGGCTTTTCGCTTTCATCAAACGATGAATTCCTGTTCATTGTGGCAATTCTCTTTGGCGCCGGTTTCAAAGAGGCTTCTCCTCTTGCCTGGGAGAGCCAGGCTTTGGAACGAAGCATCACATGGGTTCAAAGCTGGATCGAGGAGGCAAATGCCAGCATTCAGGTGGAAGACGACTTTGCTTTTAAATACTTTTACGACCCGCCGGATAAACTGGTTAATTCAGGGCGCATACTCTTCACATTTATGGACAGTTCCAGTTTTTTTACGCTAAGCGAAGAACGGCGGACAAACCTGGATTTCCGCTGGATTGCCGAAAATGACAGGATTCCCCTGGATGAAGGCGGTGTCTATTACGGGATCCACAAAAAAACAAAGGCTTTAAAAGCCGCCGAAGCCTTCACAAAGTGGTTTTTCACGGCTGAAACCCAAAAGCTGCTTCTGGAGACGGCAAAAATCAACCGGCTGAACGAATCGTCGTTTGGCATAGCCGGAGGATTTTCGGCCATGAGAACTGTAACGGAACAGGTCTTCCCCAAATTTTACCCCAACCTTTTGGGCAGGATGCCCCCGGAGAGTTACCTTTCTACCCCCAACATACTGCCAAGGAACTGGATTGCCATAAAAAAGCGGGTAATACTCCCGTATTTACGCGACAGAATCCGCCACGCCAGCAGCGAAGAAGTCAGGTCCCTGGAACGGCGCATCAGCGATTGGCACCGATTGAATAGGGATTAAAAAACCTAAAATTATTGCAGGGTTCACAGCAAAAAATAACCAAAACGAAAACTGTAAACGGTTGGGCGTGGGCAGTGCCGGGCATTCTCTTTGCTCCAATTCATTATTTGACGCCTTCGTGAAGACACGAAGGCGGGGGTTTGTCCAACCCCCATTTCCCCGCATGTCGCAAAAGGTCATGCCCGGCCCTGCCCGCGCCCCACCCATATGTAGTTTTATTCGGTCAATATTTTACTATGGAAGCATGACAAATTAGGTTTCGTAATATACGGAAAATGTAAATTTTGCATTTCACCCTGCTAAAGCAGGCTAAATCACTTGGCTTGGTGAAATGCAAAATATTGCCGTATGTAAACCCTTTTTTATTCGAATAAATCTTCGCTTATCTGAAGCCGCCACGGAAAGCCTTGCAAGGGCGCACGGCGTGCGAGAGTAAAGGCCACGTCAAAACGTGCGTAAATGAAGGCCACGACCGTCTAGCCCGCGGCAAGGCTTTCCGCAGCGGCTTCGGGTTTAGTCGGGTTTATTCGTATAAATTAAGGATTTCCTAAGCAAGTACCAACAGAAAGCGCGGTATCAATCATATAATGTGAGCGGGGAATGGTTTTTGTTTTTCCCGCTGGAACAGCAAGGTCAACGGGGCAGATTTCGTCTCCTTTTAGGGCAATCATACGACCGTATTCGCCGCGGGCAAGGAGTTCCGCCGCGGCGGTGCCGAGGCTTGTGGCAAGAATGCGGTCGGTAGCCACCGGCATTCCGCCCCTTTGCACATAGCCCAGAACGGTGGCTTTGGTATCCATGCCTGTTTCGGCTTGAATCTCCTTGGCTACCCGGTATGCGATGGAAGGATTTACCGTTTCCGCCCGGTATTTTTTTCTGTCCTGTTTGTCCATTTTTTTCTCTTCAACCGAAAGTGCCCCTTCAGCTACTACAACAATCGAAAAACTTTTGCCACTTCTCGCTCGCTCATACAGGTGCCGACCAATACTTTTGATGTCATAGGGTATTTCCGGAATGAGAATGACATCCCCGCCGCCTGCTACCCCAGCGTAAAGGGCAAGCCATCCGGCCTTATGCCCCATAAGCTCGATCACCATAACCCTGCTGTGGCTTTGCGCGGTCGAATGAAGGCGGTCAATGGCGTCTGTGCCTATGGCAAGTGCTGAGTCGAAGCCGAAAGTCCGGTCAGTGCCCTCAATGTCGTTGTCTATGGTCTTGGGAAGCCCAAGCACGTTGAGCCCTTCCTTCGCCAGCCGGTATCCTGTCGTATTGGTTCCGTTCCCGCCTAGCACCACAAGGCAGTCCAGGGCGAGTTTTTTGTAATTTTCGATGATAACAGCTACCTTGTCCTGCCCTATTTCACCGTCAAAGCGTTCTTCCACGCTTAAAGTGAATTCCCTCTTAAAGGGTTTTTCCCGGCTTGCCCCCAGAATGGTACCCCCCCGCGTCAATATGCCGGAAAAGTCCTCAGGGCTAAGGCTCCGGAAATCCCCGTCTATAAGTCCCTTGAATCCATTGGCAATGCCGACTACATTCATGTTGTAACGGCTTGTAGCCGCCCTGCACACGCCCCGTATTGCCGCGTTAAGTCCGGGGCAGTCTCCGCCTGCGGTAAGGATGCCAAAAGTCTTGGTAGCGGTCGCATTTGCGGCCGCATTTGCTATCGAACTTCCCATGCCAAACTCCCTTTTATGTAATTATAGTATAGGTATTGATATTTAGGGATAAACTTTTAGCACCAGGGCTACTAAAAATCCCTCCAATATTTTATACTAAAATTTAAGGAACTACATACTATAAAAGCATTAAAGATTTGCCACAGAATTAAACAGAATTATATATCCGTGGTTATTATTTTCTTTTTTTTACCTCTCTCCGCAGCCGCCCAGCAGGTAAGGCCCGTTCTTTGGGGAACCGACGCGGGCCTGTACAGCCGCGATCAGACGGGAAGGACGGAAATTGTCTGGTCGGAAGGCAAGGTGAAGAAGCTGGTTCCCCTGGGCCAGGGCTCCGGTTGGGCGCTTCTTGCAGATAATGGGATCTGGGTTTCGGAAAATTCGAGAGACTGGGAAAAACGCAGCCGGGGACTGCCTGAAAAAGTCATAAAAACTTATGAAAACAGAAAAAAATCCATAATAAATGAAATTCAGGACATAAAAGACCTGGAAGTAGACCCAAAAAACCCGGAAATAATGGTTTGCGCCATTAAAAACGCAGTCTACCTAAGCCAAAACGGAGGCAGAAACTGGGAAAGCCTTGGAATGCCAAACTATAGATCAAACGGCATAAAAGCCGTGGCGGTAACCAGCTCGCCTGAACTTACCGTTTTCTGCTCCCACAGCATATACGGCGTTTATTATATTAACCCCAAGACCGCCGGGGCAAAGTGGATCGAGGTAAGCGTTGGGCTTGAAAAGCTTGAAAGCACCGATAACCCCGACGAGATTTCCGACATCGCCGCCGCCCTGGACGCTTATGGCAATGTCGCTGTCTACGCTTCACAGAGCTTCCGCCCGCGCCTTTACCAATTTGACTGGACAAGCAAAAGCTGGAACTTGCTGTGGTCGGGCGGCGCGGCTTTTGGGCCGGTGGATTCCATCCAGGCAGGGAGAAATTCCCTTACTTTTGTGCGGGAAAGCGGGGTTTTCGAGCTGGCACTGAACTCAGGGTATAATACCGTCCGCTACCGGCAGGATTTGATTGAAGCCATAGGCTCCATTTCCGGAAAGGCAAATTGCGCCGCTTTTAACCAGGGAGAAAGATTCTGCCTTTCTGAACTCTGGCTTTTGACAGAACGAAGCTCCGCCGAAGGCCGGGGGCTTGACACTGCTTTTCCGCAGGCAGTCGGCAAAGAGGGGCTTTACCTGCCTGTAAACCACGCCGGGGATCCGGGCAGCCTACGGCCTTACCTGCAAACCATAGAAAACAGCAAGCTCAACATGGTGGTCGTCGACATGAAAGATGACTATGGCAGGCTGCGTTTTACCCCAAGTAACCCTTCGATGCTGAATTTGGGGCGGGTTTTCCGGCCTGTGGACATCGACGCTTTTTTAAAAACAATGAAGGAGCGCGGCATTTACACGGTTGCGCGAATCGTAGTTTTTAAAGACCCGGAGGCGGCAAATAAAGAGGGCGGAAGGTACGCTGTCTGGGACGCCGTAACCAACAAAGCCTGGGAAGGCTACTACGACACCCGCCGGAAAAAGAACAGCGGGGCGGAAGTTGATACCTCCCACGTTACCGCGATTTTGCCGGCCAACGACCCGGATTACGAAATCCTAAGAACCTGGTACGACGAGAAGTGGGTAGACCCGTACTCTGAAATAATTTGGGATTACAATGTCTCGGTAGCGGAAGAGCTTTGCCGCAGGGGTTTTGACGAAATTCAGTTTGACTACATTCGATTCCCCACGGACGGTATAAACCTGGACAACGCCCGCTACCGCTGGCGGGACAGCGGAATGGACATGGACAGCGCCATTGAGTCGTTTCTGCGGTACGCGCGTTCCAGGATATCCAAGCCAATTTCCCTGGACATTTACGGCGCCAACGGCTGGTATCGTACCGGAGCCAGAACCGGCCAGGAAGTAGAAATACTTTACAAGTACGTGGACGTTATCTGCCCGATGTACTACCCAAGCCACTTTGAGCAGACCTTCCTTGCGCAGAACCCACCCGAGGAGCGCCCATACAGGATCTATTATCTAGGGACAAGAAGAACACTTATCATTGCCAGGGGACGGGTAATAGTTCGCCCGTGGGCGCAGGCTTTTTACCTTAACGTTTCTTATGACCGGAAGTACTACAACAACGACTACGTGCGCCTGCAACTGGAAGGCGTCCGCAACGCGGGCAAGGGCGGTCTTACTTACTGGAATAACAGCGGCCGTTACGACGATATCCCATAGGGTAGTTCACAGCTTCTATTATGATCGCCTTCACAAAAACGCTGCGCAGCTATCTTGAAAAGAAAAGAGCGAATTCACTTTTCGCTGTTCTGCGAAATTATTACACCGAGAACAGTCCCTATTTGATTATTGATACCGCCAGAGGAAGAAAAATAAACGAAACATCAAGGCAGATTTTGCATGGATTCATCATCAATACTTTTATTCCGTTTTTGCAAAAAAACAAAATAAGGCGATTTGGCAGCATAAAGCCTGTTGTTATGCGCAACTTTCAAAACTACCTGCTCATTGAAAAAAAGATGCTCCCGCAATCGATTAACCGGCAGATGGGTGGAATTAAGGCAATATTCAGCCATTTGTTTATGGCAGGCATAATCAAACACAATATCGTAAGGGACATATCACCATTGAGACCCGCCAATAGCAGGATAAGGGGGTGCTATTCGATTGACGAGCTAAAGGGAATATTCAAAGACACATGGGAAGATAAAAAATCTTATTTGCTGTGTTCGATTATATATTCCACCGGAATCAGAAACAGCGAATTGCAGAATCTAAAAGCCAAAGACCTTATTGCCAGGGAAAACGTGGATTTTCTTAACATTGTAAAAAGCAAAACTTCAAGCGGCATACGAATCATACCGCTTCATCCTAAAGTACGAAAAACACTTGAGGAATGGATAGATGAGAAGAAGCTTTCCGGCGAAGACTATCTTTTTGTAAGGGGCTGCAATAAGCGGATATTTAAAAACGCAAAAAAAGCCTGTATATTCATGGGTTCGCTTTTGGGGAAAGGGCAAAACGAACTGGAAAACGAAAATATCACTTTTTATTCCGGACGCCATTTTTACAAAACCATGCTGAACCTGTACAATATGGGGGATGTCGAGGAAGTGTTCATGGGTCATAAGGTCAGTAAAAATGTCAGCGAGCGTTATAACCACAAAGACAAGCGAGGAGAAAAAGAACTCCTTGCGGCTGCAAAAAAAGCAATAGAAATAATTGATAATTCGCTGTTTCAATGAATCGCCATCCTAGGATTGTCATCCTTGGTAAAAGCTTTCTTAAATGAAGAAAGCTCTCGTAGTATTTTTAATCCTTGCGGTAGCGGGGGGTTTGTTTGCCGCGCCGACGTTCAGCGGCAGCGTGGAGACAGGTTTTGGCATTGGGTTTGATAACAAGGATGATGACAATGCTAAACCGCTGGTAGGTTGGATTGCGAACCGTGGCGAGCATGGTCTGATTGCCGATTTGAACGTAAGTGGTTCTGGCGGCGGTCCGGACAAGGATGGTAACCCTAACCCCTACGGAACATGGGGAGCGGCTATGGGTGTCAGGGGACGGGCTGATAACAGGCTCGGTGGTTCAGGTTATACTGTTATGATCAATGGCGGTAATCTTTGGTGGCAGCCAAATAGCTTAGCGTATATTCAGATCGGCACTGGCGGCCCAGGCGGTTTTGGAACCCCGGGTGGGATAGGTGCTAGCCAGAGTGTTTTGGATAATGACGGGCTTAAGTTTAGGCTTACCCCCATTTCAGGGCTGAACATCGGAGCCCATGCCTATTATAATAACGGCAAGAAGAATTTGGAAGACATGAACATTGGGCTTGGGGTGAATTATACAATGCCCGATTTGTTGAATATAGTCGCCAATTTCAGGTATAAGCCCGAAGGTGAGACAAAAAATTCTGCTGGGTTTGTCACCAAGTCTGAAGACAATAAGTTTGACGCAGCCGCCGGTGCGAATTTCCTCGGGCTTAGCGCTGTTGGTCTTACCAAATTAGCCGCGGATGTCTCGACGTTCAATTGGGGTGCTCCATTTCAATCTATAGGGGTTGGTGAAGCGATCACATTTAAGGCGCTTGAGAACCTTTTGACCTTAGATTTGTCTGGCCAGCAATATTTCTATATGGGAGATGAAAATTACGATTTTATTCCTATGAGATACCGCCTTGGTGTATCCTATACGATTGATAAGATCGTTCCGGCGATTCAGTTTCAGTATACAATGGGAAATTCTCCTGCTTTTAACCACAGAAACGCCAATGAGGTAAATGGTGTTGTTACTACTCCTGATAGTGCTGGTAAAACTTCTTTTAAAGATGGTAAAGATCTCGTAGCTTTGGGTGTTTCTCCACAAATTACGTTTAATTTTGGCCCCACGCTTGTTATTGGTTACAACTTGCAGATGGACATGAGCAAAGACGCAAAAGCTACAGCGACAACCCCAACGATGCAGCATCTGATCTATGGTACTGTGAAGATCAACTTCTAATTCTTGCTTGAGTGCTTCTTTAAAAAACCCCGCTACGGCGGGGTTTTTTTTATGGGACGGGAGTTGCTGGAGGAGCAAGAGCAGATTTACCTTGTGCATACATTTTGCTAAGATGCATACATGGCAGACGAATCAATCCAAAATATGATATACGAAATTCGCGGGCAGAAGGTCCTGCTTGACCGTGATTTAGCAGGTCTTTATGGAGTAGAGTTAAGGGCTTTGAGTCAAGCGGCCAAGCGTAACATTGAGCGTTTTCCAACTGATTTTATGTTTCGATTGACACAGAGTGAGTGGGATATTTTGCGATCACAAATTGTGATCGCAAATAAGAGTGTATCCAAAGTACGCTACCTGCCTTATGCCTTCACCGAGCACGGCGTACTTATGCTGTCAAATGTGCTTAACTCAGAAAAAGCAATCAATATGAGCATACAGATAATTAGGGTCTTTGATAAGTTAAGAAAATATGCTCTGGAACAAACATCAAAAGATGTACGAATAGCGGAAATCCACAAGCTTTTAATGCTTCATATTGAAAATAACGATTACAAATTTTCTGAATATGACGAAACAATAAGGCAAATCGTCCATGCCCTAAACAATCTTATAGAACAGCCAAAAAAGGCTAAAACGATAGGGTTTAATACGGGGAAATAACAACAAACCGATTAGTTTTTTATAAAAAAGAATTCTTCAGCTGCCACTACAAAGCCTTTATTATTTCGACAACCCGTTTTCCGTCAGGATCATTTTTCATATCTACAGTCATAAGCGCATCAAAGAAGTTTTGGTCATCTGGCCTTATTCTTTCATTGCTTATGTAGTCCTTTTTTTCGAGATATTCGTCGTAGCTCTTTTTATCGATTACAAAGTCCATTAATTTACCCCCGATAATGTTATTTGAAATACTTTCTTTAAAATATAACTCATAATGTCAAATAGAATCAATCCCAATCCAAAATATGATATAAGAATATATCCAAAATCCGCTACCTGCCTTATGCCTTCACCGAACACGGCGTACTTATGCTGTCAAATGTGCTTAACTCAAAAAAAGCAACCAATATGAGCATACAGATAATTAGGGTCTTTGATAAGTTAAGAAAATATGCCGACAAGACAATAAGGCAAATCGTCCATGGCCTAAACAATCTAATAGAACGGCCCCAAAAAGCCAAAACGATAGGGTTTAATGCAGGTTAATCCTGGGCAAATAGGGTGAATTCTTGAGGAATATGGCTTATAATGCTTGCAAATCACTCTCTTATACTGGAAAAGAAGGCAAATCGGAACCATATGTGCCATTTTGACTCCTTGGCAATTATCGGAAAAGTTATATAATGTAGACTATGGATGTAAACATTCCATATATCGACAAAATTGTTTCAATTATAGTTTCCTTGATTGATCCGGATCAGATTGTGTTATTCGGTTCATATGCTCGGGGTGAGAATAAGAAAACAAGCGATATTGACTTATTGGTTCTAAAAAGAAACCTGCAAAACACTAAGACCTTAACGGACAATTTATATATGTCGTTCTTTGATAATAAGATAAAAATACCCGTTGATTTATTAGTCCTTGATTATGATAAATACAATAACTTAAAAAATGAAATCGGTTATATATATAAAACAATTAGTAAAGAAGGCAAATTGATATATGGAACGGTATGAATCTTGGATAGACAGAGCAAAGAGTAGCCTTGAAATTGCTAAAACACGAAATAGTAGTCTTGTTTATTATGAGGATCTATGCTATCAGGCACAACAGTCTGTAGAAAAAGCTATTAAAGGCATATTGATTTTTTATAATGTTGAACCTCAATTTACCCATAATATTGGAATTTTATTGGAAGAACTTGGCGCATACGTAAACATTTCTGATGAAATAAAAAAAGCAATTAAATTGACAAAGTACGCTGTTCAAACCAGGTATCCCGGTGTTTATGATGATATAACAAAGGAAGACTATGAGGAAAGCATCATAATAGCAAAAGAATGTTTAGAATGGGTAGAAAATATAATCAGAAAAAAAGATAGTGTGTAAAAGTAGAGCCTATCCCCTAAAAAAAAGCCAGCCCCCAGAGGAGCCGGCTTATAAACACTTAACTCAAACGAGAATTAGAAGCCAATGTTAATAGTAGCATAAATCAGGTGTTGCATTGTTTTGCCTGTCGCTGTAGAAGGCTTATCATCGCTCATGTCCATCTGCAAGTTGTAACCAAGAACAAGCGTGGGTCCAAAATTAAAGGTAACTTGGGGAGAAACACCAAGAGCTGCTTTACCTTTATTGTCAAAGTTTTCAACCGCACCAAGGCCACCTACCTCATTGGCGTTTCTATAGTTATAAGCAGGGGTTCTTCCCATACTATACTGAAACTGAATTGCCGGTACGATTTTGTCAATAGTATAACTTAAACCAAAGCGATAACGCATAGGAATAAAGTCCTTTTCATCGTCTCCCGCCCAAATAAATTGCTGTCCGGCTAGGTCTAAGGTCAAAAGATTCTCCAGAGCCTTGAATGTGATTGATTCGCCAATTCCAATAAAGAATTTGCTATTGTCCCCAAAATTGTAGGTTCCCACATCTGCGGCTAATTTGGTAAGACCAACGCTACTAAGTCCAAGGAAATTCGCACCGGCGCCTACATCAAACTTATTGTCTGTCTGTTCTGGCTTGTACCTGAAGTTAGCAACCACATTCAATAAACCAGTAGCGGTATAGTTCACCCCAAGCCCATAATTCATGTCTTCGAAATTCTTAAGAGCGCCTACGTTACCATAAAAAGCATGGGCGCCAATGGACAGCCCTGCCATAGGAGTAAGATGAAGCTTAAGCCCATTTGCATCATGAATACTTTGCTTAAAGCCCAAACCGCCCGGGGTGGCATAAACGTCCTTATTAGCACCGGTGCCGATAGCTAAATAAACCAAGGAATTTGGCTGCCACCACACACTCCCGCCATTGATAGAAATTTCATAAGTTGAAGTAGCAAACTTGTCAACCTGTCCCCTGACACCTAAACCAGCTCCCCATGAGCCGTAGGGGTTAGGGTTACCATCCTTATCCGGGCCGCCACCGGTATAATTAAAGTTTACATCGGCCCTTAGCCCTTGATCACCACGGTCACGAATGTAATCCACCAGTGGTTTAGAATCGTCATTGTCGTCAAAGCCAATGCCAAAACCTGTTGACACGGAGCCGCTCCACGACGTCTGCGCAAACAAACCCCCCGCTACTGCAAGGATTAAAAATACAACGAGAGCTTTCTTCATTTATGAAAAACATTTTGATGAAATGATGATCACTTAGATACAAATATTTTTTACGTTATCCAATTCCAGCCTCTACGAGCTTTTGCGTTCAACATCTTTCTTTTTTTGGAGCCGCCATGTTTGAAATAGAAGTATAAAAAACATATAATATAAACGGGCCGCAGTGTAGGAAAAAACTCTGCGGTAATTTAAAGTTCCCGCCGTTGACAATGACGAATACTTTGCTTATGTTTTAGCTACTTGGGTATTTTGACGGCGATGTTAGTTTTGTGTGTGGACAAGGAGGCAGTTTAGTATGGAAGTTTTTCGGCAAATAATGGATAGTAGTACTTTAACATCGATCATTGATTTACCACCGTATTTTCAGGATGTTCAAGTGGAGGTTATTGTATTGCCTGTTGATGACAAAAAAAACAATCTGAAAGCCGCATCTTCTTTTTCCGGCTTTGACGTTTCAAAGCCTGTAAAGCATACGGCTTATGGACGGCTAAAGGCCTATGCAAATTCCTCTCTTATACCGGAAGAAAGAGGTGCATGGGAAAGGGCGGTGGCGGAAAAATATGCTTTACATTGACGCCAATATTATTCTGCGTTATGTATTGGGGGATCATGCCGAACTATCACCAAAGGCAAAAAAGCTTATTGATGAGAATATCGTAGAGACACCAATAGAAGTCCTGTGTGAGGTTGTTTTTGTCCTGATGCGTGTCTATGGCGTAACCCGAAAGGACATAGCGGATACGCTTTTGGATTTTTACAATAATACGAATTGCATTCTGCAACACAAAGAAGCAGTGAGCAGGGGAATAAAATATTTTGGCGAAAAAACTCTTGATTTTGTTGATTGTATTTTGGCCGGATATTATGAAATGGAAAATACAACTATTCAAACATTTGACACGAAGCTCGAAAAATTCATATCGTTAATTGCCAAGACAAAATATTAGGATAACTCATTAAGAATAAAATAATTATATGAGATTTCTCAAATAGACAAATTACTTAAGAACCCAAATTTCGCCTAACATGTATCTCCTGCATTTACCTCTCCGCATCCTCCCCGCCCATAAAAAAAACCCCGCCGTAGCGGGGTTTTTTAAAGAAGCACTCAAGCAAGAATTAGAAGCTGATAGCCACAGTACCATAGATCAAATGCGACATTGTTTTTGTTGTGGGTTTGGGATCGCTCATGTCCATCTGCAGGTTGTAACCAATAACAAGCGTGGGGCCATAATTAAATGTAACTTTGGGAGAAATACCTAAAGCAACCTTATCCTTATTGGCAAAGTGCGCGACTCCACCAACGCCGTTAACCTCATTTGCATCTCTGTAGTTCAAGGCAGCCGAATTTCCCATTGTATACTGAACATTAATTGCCGGGACGATCTTATCAATTGTATAGCTTAAACCAGCACGGATCCTCATAGGAATAAAGCTATTACTCTCTTCTCCCATCCACAGATATTGCTGTCCGGATAAATCTAATACCAAAAGATTCTCCAGCGCCTTAAACTGGATAGATTCGCCAATACCAATATAGAATATGCTCTTATCCCCAAAATTGTAGGTTCCGACATCAGCGGCCAATTTTGTAAGGCCAACGCTGGAAAGGCCAATGAAATTCACGCCTGCGCCTGCGTCAAACGCATTGTCTTTAGACTTCGTGATGACCCCATCGGCGTTTTTTGTCTCTTCTGGCTTATACCTGAAGTTAGCGACTATAGTCAACAAATCGGGAACCGCATAGTTCACCCCAAGCCCATAATTGGTGTCTTCGAAGTTCTTCAGCGTTTTACCAAAAAAAGCATGGAGTCCGACGGACAGCCCTGCAACGGGGGGGATAATTTGAACCTTAAGCCCATCAGCATCATGTATACTCTGCTTAAAGCCCAAGCCGCCAGGAGTTCCATAAACGTCTTTATTGGCACCACCACCGAGAGCTAAATAAAGAGAGGATGTTGGCTGCCACCAAACATTGCCGTTCTGGGGGCCAGCAAGAGCATAAGATTCACCACTGGTAAATCTGGCAACTTCTGCCCTGAAGCCAAAACCCAGTCCCCATGTTCCGTAGGGGTTAGGGTTCCCATCCTTATCCGGGCCACCACCTTTATAATTGAAGTTTACATTGGCACGCAGTCCATTTTCGCCAGCGTTACGAACGTAATCGATCAGCGGCTTATCACCATCCGCATCGGTAAACCCAATGCCAAGACCTGTTGACACGTCTCCGCCCCATGTCGCCTGCGCAAACAATCCCCCCGCTACTGCAAGGATTAAAAATACAACGAGAGCTTTCTTCATTTAAGAATCCTCCTGAAATTGACAAGAGGGGGTAACCTACGGTTATCCTTTATCCTCTTTATCTTGATCTTACCCCTTATTATATCCCAGTTTCAAGAAAAATGTCAAGGTTTTTTTCTTTTTTTTTTGTTTTTTGAAGGGAAAACAAGGGAAGACTGGCGGGCCATGCCATTAGCGACAAAAAAGTGAGAAAAAGCCAAAAACAGGCGACGCGGGGCCGTCGCGGGCTTTCCGGCTTTTGTGCCGAATTCCTTATTTTACCGCAAATCTTGTCTCCAGTCCCCGATCTCTAAGACCCGTTTTGTCAGTGGTTTTACAAAACAATGTATAAAACAGCATACATATTATATAAAAAACTATACTCGAAAAAAAGTCTTGTAAACCTAAATTGGCTCTGAATTCATATAATCATCAAAGCCTTTTTATTGTCTCCATATCAAGGCCGGTTATTTTTTGCACAAATTCAATAGAAGCGCCTTCCGCCAGGGCATTTCGGGCTATTTCTTCCCGGCTAGCCATACGGCCTTCAAGTTGACCTTCCAGTCGGCCCTCCGTGCGACCTTCCTGCCGGCCTTCCGTACGGCCTCTTTCTTCGGCGGCGTACATCATGGAGTTACGAATATACCTTTGTTTTTCCCAAAATATCTTGCGCGCCATCTTCTCCCGTTCCCGCTCTATCTTTTTTAATGCCCTGTCTGCCCTCATGATCCCTTCCTCTTCGCGGCGTAATTCATCTATAAGGGGCTCCATCCCCTCCTCCACGCGATATTTGAAGTATATACACCATTTCTGCTCGACTGGCAAGGTTTTGAGCGTTTCCTTCCCTTCAAAGTACTCCTTTACCGCATCCGCAGTCTTAGGCATCTCGTAGTAAACGACTTCGATAAGCTCGTTTAGGCGGTCGTGTTCTGTCTCCTCCATAAGAACATAGCGTCGGGGAACCTTGGCGCTCTGGGGAAACAGGACAAAATCCAGAAAGAAAATGACGTATACCCGCTTTGCCTGTCTGAAGCGTTCTCCCCTCCCCAGCTGGCTTTCAAGCAGACGGCTTGCGTAAAGGAGGGAACGGGCTTTCAAATCGTCGTCGCTGCGGTTCACCTGCATTTCGATGTCGGCCTGCTCGCCGTCGTTGAAGGTGACATGAACGTCCAGGCGGAAGATTTTTCCCAGGAGGAAGGCGGGGAGCATTTCGGTATTCTGCAGCCTGAGGTCCCGAACCGGACGGTCGATGCAGCTGGAGAGCAGAAGCCTGAGGGCTTCCCTGGAATCCTCGTCTTTGCCGGAGAAGAGCGTTTTAAAGACGAAGTCGAGCGTAGGGCTAAGGGGCTTGGCACGTGCGGCGTTTTCCCTGGCAAGGCGCTTGATTTCCCGGTAGGAGCGGGTGAAAGGGAGTAAAAGTTTCATACCCTGTTACTGCACAGGGATGGAAAATGCTTTGATTTTTTGGAAACTTAACCGCGCCAAGTTCTACATTATTACGCCGGTACTTTCTGCTTGATACTCAACTGAAAGCCCAGGTTGTCCAGGACTTTGGCAATGGTACTAAATGACGGATTGCCGTCCTGCGAAAGGGAGCGGTAGAGGCTTTCACGCGCAAGGTTTAAGTCCTTTGCTATCTGGGCCATGCCCTTTGATCTGGCTATATCGCCGATCACACTAAACAGAAATTCCATATCGTTTTCCTCAAGAGCCGCCTCAAGAATGCCAATCACATCTTCCCTGGTATTGATATGCTCTGCCATATCCCATACAGTGGTTTTAACTGGTTCCATGCTATGCCTCCAAATTTTGTAAAAGCTCTTTCGCCTGTTCAATGTCCTTGGTTTGCGTGCGTTTATCACCACCGCAAAGCAAGATAATGATTTCCCTACCAGTGTCCTTGTAATAGACCCTGTAGCCGGGGCCGTAGTCGATACGCATTTCAGAGATACCTTCCCCGACAGGCTTAACATCACCGGGATTGCCTCTACTAAGCCTCTTTATCCGAGTAAGTATGCGGTATTGTGCACTGGCGTCCCGAAGGCCTGAAAACCATGTTTTGAAAGTTTCTGTTTCCCGTATCTCTTTCGTGTTTTAAGTGTAACTTATACATTACATTCTGTCAAGGGTATAGAATCATCATTGAAAAGATATAGCCCTGCAGAACACTAGGATAATCTTCGCTACAGAAATGACGGCATAGTATGGGTTTCCAGTATATACTTCTCCTCCTAAACAAGCATACAGCTTGACTATTATACAAATGTACATACTATTATGTAATGGGGAGTGTAATTAGTCCCGATGGGTGTTTTGAATGGGAAGAAGACAAGAATATCCTCAATAAAGAAAATCATGGATTCTATTTTGAGGAAATTCTCGGTGTTTTGATGATCAGTTTTTTTGGAAGCATACGACAAGGACAATTCAACCTACGATGAAGTACGCTGGAAAGGTATAGCATCTTATAACCGTCGTATCTATTTTTTTGTTTCGTATGCCGAGCGGAATGGTAGAATCCGAATCATCTCTGCCAGGCTTGCCGAGCCGCCTGAGAAGGAGCTTTATGATGAAAATTACCAACAACAACTTTCCGGTTATGAGCGATGAGCGCATAGCTGAATTGCAAAATTTCAAGACCAAGGATTTTTGCGACTGCCCGGTACAGACACCGGAGCAGTTGCAGGAATTCAAACCTAAATACCCGGATGCGCGGTTATATAAACCCATAAAACAGACCGTACAAATGCGCATTGATGCGGATGTTCTGGAATGGTTAAAGCGTGACGGTCCCGGTTATCAGACCAGAGCCAATGCCATTCTCAGGCAGGCCATGTTACAACCCGCTAATAATTAAGCACCCTCAGCTCAAAGTAGGCCTGCGGATGGCTGCAGACAGGGCATTTTTGCGGAGCGCTTTCGCTGTCTACTATATAACCGCAGTTTCTGCATATCCAGATTGACTTTTCTTTTTTGGCGAAGACAGAGCCATCCTCGATGTTCTTGAGCAACTTGAGGTAGCGCGCCTCATGCTCTTTCTCGATTTTGGCCACCGATTCAAATAGGAAGGCGATGTCGTTGAATCCTTCAGCACGCGCTTCCTCGGCCATGCGCTTGTACATTTCCGTCCATTCCTCGTGTTCGCCGGCGGCGGCGGCCTTCAGGTTCTCGGCTGTCTTGGGGAGCTCGCCCCCGCAGAGCAGTTTGAACCAAATCTTGGCGTGTTCTTTTTCGTTGTTCGCGCTTTCTTCAAAATAAGAGGCAACTTGCTCGTAGCCGTCTTTCTTTGCCTTGGAAGCAAAATAAGTGTACTTGTTCCTTGCCTGGCTTTCCCCGGCAAATGCCTCCATCAAGTTCTTCTCGGTTTTTGATCCTTTTAAATTTGCCATTTTTTCCTCCAATAATATTGAGGCTTTTTCAAAACTTCAGTTTTTGAAAAAGCAACCTTAGATTTAGATGAAAAACTGGGCTTTTGACCAGTTTTTCTAAAGCCATTTTCAAAACTAACAGAGTTTTGAAAATGGCTCAATTACATGCTTTTTAGATACTCTGCTTGCTCGTCAGATAGAACGTCAATTTTAATGCCCATAGCCTCGAGCTTTAACCGGCTTACTTCGTCGTCAATGTCTTGTGGAATGTTATGAAGCTTTGGCTCGAGACCTTTGCCGTTTTTTGCAATGTGCAGCACGCTGAGCAGTTGGATGCTGAAGCTCAGATCCATGATGTCCGCCGGATGCCCGTTTCCGGCAACGATGTTGACCAGGCGGCCTTCTGCCAGCAAGTTCATTATTTTGCCATTGTGCAAGTAGTACCCATCGATGAACGGTTTGCGGGTTACCTTTTTTACGCACATGGCTTCCAGCGCGGCACGCTCTACTTCCACGTCAAAGTGTCCGGCGTTGGAAAGCAGGACGTTGTTTTTCATCAATTTGAAATGCTCGGTCGTGATTACTTTTTTGCAACCTGTAGCCGTAACAAATATGTCACCGATTTTGGCCGCCTCTTTCATGGGCATAACGCGAAAGCCGTCCATGAGCGCCTGCAATGCCTTAAAGCGATCCACCTCGGTGACAATTACGTTTGCGCCAAGGCCCTTGGCGCGCATGGCGATTCCTGAGCCGCAGTAACCATAACCGGCTACGACAACTGTGCGCCCGGTGATCATGTTGTTGGTGGCGTACATTATTGCATCCCATGTGGATTGGCCCGTGCCGTGATGGTTGTCGAAAAGGTATTTGCATTTTGCGTCGTTGACGGCCATCATGGGGAATTTGAGTTTTCCCGCCGCGCTGCGGGCGCGTAGGCGGTGAATCCCCGTTGTGGTTTCTTCGCAGCCGCCTATCAGATTTTTGGCACATTGCGGGATTTCATCGTGAAGCAGATTCACCAGGTCGCCGCCGTCATCGATAATGATGTGGGGACAAAACTCAAGGGCTTTAACCTGGTGGTCGTGGTATTCCTGGGCAGTCGCGCCATGCCAGGCGTAAACTTCAAGACCCAAGCTGTCCAGCGCGGCGCAGACATCGTCCTTTGTGGAAAGCGGGTTGGAACCTGTCAGCGTAACATGTGCGCCGGCAGCGTTAAGCACCATGCCCAGATAGGCAGTTTTCGCCTCAAGGTGCACGCACACCGTCACGTTAAGGCCCTTCAAAGGCTGTTCCGCGACCATCCTTTTTTCAAGGCGGTTCAGCACGGGCATGAAATCCTTGACCCAGTTTATCTTTGCAATTCCGGCTCCCGCCAGCGATTTGTCCCTAACAATACTCAAAGTAAGCTCCTTTTTCTATGTTATACCTAATTGTTACACAGGTAGAGGTGTTTTTCAATCTGTTTTTTTAGGCTACAATACAAAGCTAGTTATGGAAACACTATTTAGCGATATTATCGTAATTACCATGGACGATGCCCGGCCCGTGCTGTCTCACGGCTATGTCGGGATTGAAGGGAAAAAGGTCTCTTATGTGGGTGAAAAACCGCCTAAGGCCGAAGCGCCTCAGGCCTCCGCTACTTGCGTTGTTAATGGCTCAAGGCGCCTTATAATGCCGGGTCTTGTAAATTGCCACAGCCACTTGCCTATGGCGCTACTGCGGGGTTTCGCCGACGACTACCGCCTGAAAGAGTGGCTTTTCGAGCACATCTTCCCGGCTGAGGGCAAGATGGATGAGCGCTGCATTTCGGCGGGTGCCAGACTTGGCCTCGCAGAATGTATCCGCTTCGGCGTTGTTAGCTGTACGGATATGTACCTTCATCTTTCCCAGATTGCCGAAGCCGTGCTTGAAGCAGGCACAAAAGCCAACATAACAAACGCCCTTTTATGCCTTGACATGGATAAGTTCGATTTTGAAAAGGATCGCGGCACCATACAGGTTCGGGAAGTCCTGGCGAATTTTAAGGGCAAAGGAGACGGCCGGCTTATAGTGGATGCCGGTATACACGCGGAGTACACGTCCGGCCCTGAAGCCTGGCGCAAAAGCGTTGCCTTCGCGGAAGAAAACGATCTGCGTTTTCAACTGCATCTGAGCGAAACAAAAGAAGAACATGAAGGATGTATAAAAAGGTACGGAAAGACGCCTACGGAAGTATTAAGCGAACACGGCGTGTTTTCCCGGAAAGCCACCGCCGCCCACGGCTGCTGGCTAACCGAAAACGACATGGCTATTCTGGCCTCAGCCGGCGCGACCGTGGCCCACTGCCCTATCAGCAACTTAAAGCTAGCATCCGGTATAGCTCCTGTAATGAAAATGCGCGATCACGGCCTGAACGTTGCCCTGGGTACGGACGGCGTCTGTTCCAACAACAACCACGATATGTTCGAGGAGATTAAAACCGCCGCATTGTTACAAAAGTACTTAACAGGCGATCCATCGGCACTTCCCGCCTATGAGGCCATAAAAATGGCAACGGTAAACGGAGCGGCGGGGCAGGGCCGCGAAGCCGAAACTGGCCGGATTGCCCCCGGCTACGACGCCGACATTATAATGCTGGATTTGGACGCGCCGCATCTTTTCCCGCTGAACGACCCCTTAGCCGCAGTCGCCTACGCAGCCAGGGGCAGCGATGTGTGCCTGACAATGGTACAGGGCCGCATCCTCTACCAAAATGGCGAATACCAAACGCTGGATGTGGAAAAAGTTTGCCATGAGGTGGAAAATTACGTCATTCCGCGACTAAAATAGCGGAGAGAGAGGGATTTGGTTTCAAATCCCTCACTATACAAGAATGGAGTTTTGTAAAGCTATCCCGCAAGGGATAGCACAAAACTCCTAAGCTCAAAAATCTGTAAGATTTTTGAGCAACGGAGAGAGAGGGATTTGGGGTTCCGGTCGTGGACATCCTGTCCACTCCCCTCACCCCCGCCTTCGCGCTCCCGGCGCATCCATGCACCGCATTATTGGTCAAGGCTTACGCCTTGGCCTTGTCACAGGAGCGCTCCGTTTCAAATCCCTCCATTACTTCCTTTTCGATTTTTTCTTTACTTTGCAGGCTTTTCACACTTTATGAAAAAAACTTCGGAGAGAGAGGGATTTGAACCCTCGGTACCCTTCCGGGTACACACGACTTCCAATCGTGCACCTTCGGCCGCTCGGTCATCTCTCCAATAAAAACCCTACGCATTCGCTTGGCTCAAAAAGGCCACAAAAACCCTTCGAATCCCCCCTGCTTATGTTTCCAGCCGTGGAGTTTTACTTCGTAAAACTCCTTAACTAAAAACGCGTAGCGTTTTTAGTCCGGAGCAGGGGGGATTCGCCTTCCGGTGTTCGGCATCGTGCCTCACACCTACAGGCCGGGGTTTTTGCTAAAAGTCCATCCATGGACTTTTGCCCTTTTGACCCTACGCATTCGCTTGGCTCAAAAAGGCCGCAAAAACCCTTCGAATCCCCCCTGCTCCTCGCTTCGCTCGGAGCAGGGGGGATTCGAACCCCCGGAACCCTTACGAGTTCAATGGTTTTCGAAACCATCTCCTTCAACCGCTCGGACACCGCTCCAGTATAGTTCCAACGAATAAACGTACTATACCTTACAAAGACTTTTTGTGTAAAGGGAATAAAGAGCAAAGATAAAATTAAGAGGACATTTCTCTTTGTTCTTTGCTAATTGTTCATTAGAGTTGATCGGAAACTTCAGTTTCTGAACAACTTCCATTAAAAAAGCATTTTTGCAGGGCTTTAGCCCGAAAAAATGCAAGACTTGTGTCGGACTTTAGTCCGCGGGAACCAACAGGGTTTCCGAACAAGTCCATTGTTTTGCCTTCCTTATTATGCTATATTCGCCATGCATATATGAAAATTATGATCATTCTGCTCTTGTTTTTTACTGTTTTAGGAGGTTGTAAAACACGTAATAAAACTGCTGGTGCCAGTCAAACGGATGTGGTTTCGGGGGCCAGCAGAGCAAGATACAGGGAAGGTGAAATTACGGAGTATAACGGTGCCAGGCTCGATCCCGCGATTGGCCCTTACGATAATTCCATCAAAGGCGTGCAGTGGGTAGATATTATAAACTATCGGCTTGAGATTACCGGTCTGGTTGAAAATCCGCTGCGGCTAACTTATGAAGAAGTGCTGGCTTTAGAGCCATACGAAAGAAGAATAACACTTTATTGTGTGGAGGGATGGGACGCCACCGTACTTTGGAAAGGCGTTCGAATCATGGAAATAATCGATATGTCAAAAGCCAAAGCTCAAGCTAACACGTTAATATTTCACTGCGTAGACGGCTACACCACCTCTTTTCCGATCCAGACCGTCAAAGACAGAGACCTGATACTGGCATACAGCGCCAACGGGTTGGATTTACCGCCGGAATTGGGATACCCCTTTATTGTGGTGGCAGAAGATAAACTGGGATATAAATGGGCGCGTTGGGTCGAAATAATAGAGTTTTCTGACAATCAGGGCTACAGGGGATTTTGGGAGCTGTACGGGTACAACAACGACGCTGATGTGCAGATACGGTGATTTAGGTTAATGGCTTACGCAATGCGTCAAATGATTTGCTTTCATAGCATACCTATTCATTTTCCGTAAAAAGCGCTACGATACCCCATTGTATGAAATTCACGGATCTAAACCTGCACACCGATCTTGGCCGGGGATTGAACGAGGCAGGGTATATTACTTGTATGCCTGTCCAGGAACAGGTGCTTGAACACGCTTTTAGCGGCCAGGATCTCTATGTCCAGTCACAGACCGGGACGGGAAAGACAGCGGCTTTTTTGGTTGTGATTTTTCAGCGCCTTCTTTCCGAGGACATGCTCAACGGGAAAAAGGCGATCATCATGGCGCCGACCAGGGAACTTGCGGTTCAAATAGAAGAAGAGGCCAAACTAATCGGCAAATACCTTCCCTTTAAAATCGGAAGTTTCTACGGCGGGGTTGGGTATACCCAGCAGACGGCCATGCTCAGAGACAATGTGCAGATCATGGTGGGAACTCCGGGGCGTGTGCTGGATTTAAACCAAAGCGGACAGATGAACCTGATGGACGTTGCGTTTCTGATCCTGGACGAAGCGGATCGTATGTTCGACATGGGGTTTTACCCCGATCTTAGAAAGCTTATCCGCAGGGTTCCCCCGGCGGACAGGCGTCAAACCATGCTGTTCAGCGCGACCCTCAACGCCTGGGTGAAAAACCTTGCCTGGGAATACACGAAGAACCCTTTCGAGATCGCCATCGAGCCGGAAACGGTAACCCTGGATGAAGTAGAGCAGGTTCTTTACCATGTGTCTTCGGGTGACAAGATGAAGCTGCTTTTGGGGATCTTTAAACGCGAAAATCCTGAGAGCGCTATTATTTTTTGCAACACAAAGCGCTATTCGGAAATCGTGGCTAAGCGCCTCAGGTTAAACGGATTTGACTGTGAATTTATTATGGGGGATCTGCCCCAGAAAAAACGCTTAAAAATTATCGATGATATAAAAGCGGGGAAACTTCACCTGCTTGTTGCCACCGACGTTGCTGCCCGCGGCCTGGACATTGAAGACCTAGCCATGGTGGTGAATTACGATCTTCCGAACGAATCTGAAAATTACGTTCACCGCATAGGCCGCACTGCCAGAGCCGGAAAAACCGGCAAAGCCGTAACCCTTGCCAGCGAGCAGGATGTTTACGCGCTGCCCGGGATTGAGCGTTACATTGGCCGGAAAATTCCTTCCGAAACCGCGACGGCAGACCTTTTTGCCGAGGACAAAAGCGAAGGCAAGCACGTCCACACGGAGTTCTACGAGGATCGGGGCGACCATAAAGCCGATGACCGTTCCCGCCGCCGGAGCAGTGGAGGCATAAAAGCTGGCGGCATAAATGCCAGTAGCAAAAAACATGACGCAGGCCGCCATAGCCGGAAGGACCGCCACAGCTCCCCTTCTTCTATAGAACAAAAACGGGGTGAAAAGAAAAGCAGGGCCGATAAACAGGACAGGGATTTTCAACCCGCCTCTAGGGATTTCCAAAAGAGCGTAAAGCTTTCTGAGCTTTCCCTGGAAGAACGGATGGCCTATTACAAGCAGAAGTATGACAAAAGCATAACAGTCGGCGGCAGTAAAGCTGTCGGCGGCAGCAAAGCTGCCGATGGCGTTTCAAAAAAGGTGGAAAGTACCCCTCCGGAAAAAACAAAACCAAAAGACACATCTCGGCGGAAACAAAAAAAGCACAAGCACCCCAAACCCCAGCCCATCGCGGAAAATACCGGCGCTTCTCAGCCAGCGGCGGTTGAGCAGAAAGCTCCTAAAAAGGGAATTCTGGCCAGGCTTTTTGGTGTGTTCAAGAAATGATAACCGTTACCGATCTTAGCCTGGGTTTTGGCGAACGAAGTCTTTTTAAAGACGTAAACCTGAAATTCACCCCCGGTAACTGCTATGGCATCATCGGGGCCAACGGCGCGGGCAAGTCAACCTTCCTGAAAATCCTGGCGGGGGAAACCGAGCATGACAAAGGCGAAGTTTCCATTAGCAAGGGAGAAAGAATTGCCGTGTTAAAGCAGGATCATTTTGCTTTTGACAACAACTCCGTACTTGAAACGGTGATAATGGGTTTCGAAAAGCTCTACAAAATTCAAAAGGAACGCGAAGAGATCTACGCGAAGGAAAATTTTACGGAAGCGGACGGGCTCAGGGCAAGTGAGCTTGAAGCTGACTTTGCTGAACTTGGCGGCTGGGAGGCCGAAGCCCAGGCGGGCCAGCTCCTTTCGGGCCTGGGCCTTGACGAAGGTGATCACGGGAAGCTCATGGCGGAACTGGACGAAAACCGGAAGGTTCGCGTGCTTCTGGCCCAGGCTTTGTTCGGCAATCCCGAGATACTCCTTTTGGACGAGCCGACAAACGGCCTCGATCTTGAATCAATCTCCTGGCTTGAAGAATTCCTGATGGATTTTCCAAACACGGTGATTGTGGTCTCACATGACCGCCATTTTTTAAACGCGGTGTGTACCCATATCTGCGATATCGACTTCGGGCGGATAACCCTATATTCGGGAAATTACGATTTCTGGTACCAGATGAGCCAGATGCTCCAAAGGCAGGCAAGGGATCAACAAAAGAAGAACGAAGAAAAAGCAAGGGAACTTCGGGAATTTATCCAGCGCTTTGCCAGCAACGCCAGCAAAAGCAGGCAGGCCACAAGCCGGAAAAAGGTTTTGGAGAAACTCGACCTGGAAAATGTGCATGTAACAAGCCGGAAATTCCCTTACGCCGGTTTTAAGCCCGGCAGGGAAATCGGCAACAACGTGCTGCGCATCGAAAAACTCTGCTACGATTTTGAAGGAGCGCCGATACTGAAGGATTTCAACCTGACTGTAAACCGGAAGGACAAGATCGCCTTTGTGGGAATCGAGCACGTCTCCAAGTCGGCGGTCTTTGACATCATCGCCGGAACAAAAAAGGCGGATTCTGGGGATTGCTACTGGGGACAGACCGTAAGCTTTTCCTACTTTCCAAAAGAAAACTCCTCTTTTTTTGATTCCACCCTTTCGATAACGGACTGGCTAAGACAGTATTCAGAGGACGAAGACGAAACCTACATCCGCAGTTTTTTGGGACGTATGCTGTTTTCCGGCGACGAGGCCCTGAAGCCCGTCAACGTTCTTTCTGGCGGCGAAAAGGTCCGCTGTATGCTGTCAAAGATGATGCTTTCCGGCGCCAACGTGCTGATTCTTGACGAGCCGACCAACCACCTCGACCTTGAGGCCATCACCGCCCTTAACCAGGGGCTGGAAGCGTTTCCCGGCGTTATCCTTTTTAACTCCCACGATCACGAGTTCATCAACTCTATCGCGAACCGGATTGTCGAAATAATCCCCGGAAGCGAAAACGCCCCCGGCGCAATCATTGACCGGATGATGATGTTCGACGATTATCTGAAAGATGATTCGGTAAAACAGATGCGCTCCGCCGCTTATCACCATGCGGAGAGATTAAGGATTTAGCGCGGGTACTAGACTTTCATATTCGCACTGTGATATAAAAATTGAGTAGTATATGCCGCCCGGATGGTGGAATTGGTAGACACGCTGGTTTCAGGTACCAGTGCCTTCACCGGCATGGAAGTTCAAGTCTTCTTCCGGGCAAGAAAGCTCCAAGCAACCGAAAATTTGGCTTTTGGGGCTATTTTTTTAAGCCGTAATGACTTGAACTTCCGATGACGTTGCATCGCCGCAGGCGTTAGCCGAGGCGGTGCATAAATCCATTCCTATCGGCAAACGGCCCGAAGGGACGTATGGCCGCGCCGACCGTTAGGGAGGTAAGGCGCACAGGAGGTGCGCCGCCAGCGGCCTGAGGCGGGTCGGAAGGGCCGAACAGGACGTGAGGCCCTGGAGACTTCAAGTCTTCTTCCGGGCAACGAGCTAATTCGTTACTGTTTACTTACCCTTTCACGGAACCGATCATCACGCCCTTAATAAAGTATCTCTGAACAAATGGATAGATGGCGACCACCGGAGCGGTGGCGATTACTATAAGCGAATACTTCATAAGCTCCGCCAAATAGATAAGCCTTTCCAACAATGCCGGGTCCTGTATCTGGGTTACGTCCACATCGGAGGAAATGAGAATGCTCCTGAGAACCAGTTGCAGCGGCTGCAGGTTAAGCCTCCGCAGATACAGCATTGCGCCAAACCACGCGTTCCAGTGCGAAACCCCGTAATACAGGGTAATTACCGCGATGATCGCCTTTGACAGTGGCAGCAGTATTGTAAAGAAGAACCTAAAATCACTGCATCCGTCGATCTGAGACGCCTCAACCAACTCTGAGGGTATGGTGGTGGCAAAAAAGGTTCTGGCGATAATCATATTGTAAGTACTTATGGCGCCAGGAAGTATGATTGCCCACATATTATTGATGAGCTTTAGTTGGGTTATCAATATGTAAGAGGGAATAAGCCCGCCTGAGAAAAACATAGTGATAATAAACAGGGTCATATAGATATTCCGTCCCTGAAAATTCTTCCGGGACAGTGGAAAAGCCGCCATTAGGGTCAGCATCACATTTACAAACGTACCTACCACTGTGTAGATAATTGTATTCCGGTATCCGGTTATTACGCTCCTGTAAGACAAAGCCGCTTTGTAGCCTTCCAAAGAAGGATCAACAGGCCACAAAACTACTTTTCCGGATGAAACTGCCTTGCCGGATGAAAATGATGAAGAAATCATATAAATAAGAGGGTACGCGACTATAACCAACAAAAGACAAAGACAGACATTTGTAACGGTATAAAGTATCTGGTCTTCCGTGGAAGTCCGGATTTTGTTTTTGTTTTTGACTGTTCCTGTTATACCGTTCATTCTAACTCTCTACAAAAGCCCGATCTCGCCGGCGCTCATCTTTCGCGCCGCCTTATTTACCAATAAAAGCACTGTACAGTTGATCACCGAATTGAAAAGCCCTATGGCGGCGGCATAAGAAAAATTCCCTCCCGACTGGAGGCCTACTTTATAGACATAGGTGGAAATAATTTCCGCTGTTTGCAGGTTCAATCCGGTCTGCATGAGCAGCACTTTTTCAAAACCGATGGACATAATGGATCCGAACCTGAGAATAAGAAGAATCGACGCGGTTGGAAGGATACTGGGGAAATCAATATGAATGAGCCTCTTCCAGCGGCTTGCCCCGTCTATTTCAGCGGCCTCGTACAGTTCCGGACTGACAGACGATAAAGCCGCGACATAAATAATGGTTCCCCAACCCAGATTCTGCCAAATGTCCGACCATACGTAAAAATGGCGGAAGGTGTCGGTAATGCCCATGAGAACCGGGGGATAGCCTTTCCCCATCATCTGGCTGAAATAACCGTAAGCCCCGGAAACGGGACTAAAGAACGTTGTCATCATCCCCACCAGCACAACCGTGGAAATAAAGTGGGGAATATAAGTAACGGTTTGAACTACCTTTTTAAAACCCTGGTTTCGTACCGTATTTAGGATTAGCGCAAAAAAAACAGGAAGGGGGAAACCCGCAAGAATGAGATAGAAAGACAGCAACAGGGTATTTTTCATAACCCTGTTGAACTGATAGGAAGCAAAAAATGTTTTGAAATGTTTTAGGCCTACCCAATCACTGCCCCATATTCCCTTTGTCGCAACAAAATTCTTAAAGGCAATCTGGACGCCAAACATGGGATAGTAATGAAAAATAAGAAGATACAAAAGGGGCAGAAGCATGAACGCATGGAGCTGCCAGTCCCTGATAAAGCGTTTTCTGAATAATCCGCCCCTTCCGTTCATTTAAATTACTTCCCTACAGTCCGCGTATAAGCCGTTTGGGCAACTTGCAGGTAACGCTGAAGCCCCATTCTGTCAAGTTCCGTAATATACCTGTCCCAGTCACGTTCAGGATCCAACCCACCGGTACAGAACAGTGAAAGACATTCTTCCCGGAAGGTGTTAATGGTTGACCGGATTTCACGGATGGAATCTTCCTCATCTTTGGTGTAAACAATCCTGTCTACCTTTTCAGGGGCGTCCTTTCCGTCGTTAATTGGAAGGGCCTGGTACAACTTAAACCTTGACGCGGTCCAGGTACCGTCATCTGTCCATTTACTCAACAAGCTGTTTTCAGTTTCAATATACATCTGGGCAAATTCCTGATACCAGTGTTTGTTCTGGGGTATTCCCCATATCTGGTTCATAACCGCAATGTGCGAGGGCGCGCCGGTGTAGCTAACTGCGTTTTCATCCGGAGTAGTCCAACGCCAGTCAACGCCCTTCTCGCCGAAACGGGCTATCATGCTGTTTTCTTTTTCCGCGATGAAATCCAGCAATCGGAAAGCCGCTTCAGGATATTTGCAGTCCTTTGTTATAAAACAAGTCGGGACCGTTCTTGGTGGGAGCTGGGGATAGTAATTCACGCCCTTGGGACCGGTAAGGGACACCTGGAAAGTAACATCAAAAATAGCGGGCGTTTCAGGCCGCAAGACCTGATTTTGGTGGCCGGAGAAAAACCCTATTTTATTGACGCTGCCTTTTTCATATGAGAGGAGGGCGGTCAACTCGTTCTGGGTAAGAGTAAAAGTCGCAGGGGACATAAGGCCTTCTTTGACGAGCCTGTTAATATAACGAAGGGCATCCCGGTATTCTTCTGTAGTCCAGGGCGTCCAAAGCTTTCCATTTGTAACATTAAGGAACCCGTTATTGGCGTCGCGGTAGGGATAGTATACGAAAGCGTTAATCAAAAAAGCCAGAGGCTCGCCGGCATAGGCGGTAATGGATCCAACAAAAGGTATCTCGTCTTTTAGGCCGTTACCGTTGGGGTCTCTGTCCCTAAACGCCACCAGAGTATTGTAAAACTCTTCCGTAGTGGTCGGCATTTTGAGTCCCAGTTTGGTCAGCCATGTTTGATTGATAAAGTTCATTGACCTGTAATTCTGGGTTGCCTGCTGCGAATACATAACCCAGGCATAACGCTTGCCGCTGGAAGCGGTGCTGGCTATACGGAGGCGGTTTTTCTCCGAGTCGTTCAGGTTTTGCACTCTTTGATTATAGAAATAAGCCCAATTATTGTAATAGGGAGTCAAGTCAACAAACACCCCGTTATCGCCGTATTGCCCCCAATCGGGAAAACCGTCGTTGATCATGATATCGGGCAGCTTCTCGTTGGAAGAAACCATCAGCTCAAACTGGGTGTTCGCGTCGTTGGCCGCGTTTGCAAACAGCTGGAATTCAAGGTTGATACCGGTTTTTTCCTGTATGTAATTGGTAAGATAGGAGGTTTTGTAATCGTTCACGTTAGTCGTCTGCCGAATGCCTATTGTGAGGGTAATAGGTTCCTTGACTATGGGCAACTGGCCCGGAGGGTTCACGATTGCCGCAGAAGCTGCTCCTGCCCCCTGCGCGTCTTTCTTGCAGCCAAAGGAAAGAACTGCCACGATACATAAAATAAATACCAGAAAATGATTAGATTTCATAAAACCTCCAAATATAATTGATTAATGTTACATCTAATCACATAAATCTGAAATATGAATTTTTGTAAACATTTAACACTTTCCTTAAATGGCATGTACCAGGTTTTTATATGTATGCACGATAAAATCCTGTACGTTAGTGATTATGCTCTTTGCCGAAAGGCTCCCGCGATCGCCTAATTTGTTTGCCGCAAACTCGGAAATATCCACCATGTAGAAATATACCTGCCGGATTGTACCGTTGGGCATCACACGGAAACTGGGGGCCATGTTGCCGGAAGCGATGCCATGCAGTGTTGTCGCCACGCAAATTATGGTTGTCGCTTTGCTGATGTGTTTACGCATCGCGTCCTGTCCGGCGTACACGTCCGCGTAGACCTCAGGCAGAGGGCCGTCATCCCTTATTGAGCCGGTAAGGACAAACGGAATATTGTTTTTTACGCAATTGAACATAATACCGTCTTTGATGTTTTCTTTTTCAATGAAAGCGGGAATGGAGCCGAAATAGCGCACCCGGTTGATGGTATCAATATGGTTGTAATGGCCGTTTGGGTAAGTTACCTGAGTATAGATATCCTGCCCAAGGGCGCTTTTTTTGTACGCGGCTTCCAAATCGTGAGTGGCAAGGGCGTTGCCTGCCAGCAAAGCGTGAACATAACCGTTTGCGGCCAGGCCGGAAAAAGCGTTACGGCTGTCGGCGTCAAAGGTACAGGCCGGACCCGCGACCCAAACGATATAGCCATTTTCTTTTTCATAGCGCAGTTGTTCATACAAAAAATCGTAATTAATTGAAAAGGCAGTTTCGCGGCTGCGATTTTGGCGAAAAGCAAAGCTTTCCCCGCTTGCTTTTTGAAGGTCATTAAAACCGTTTGTATGCACGTAAATTCCCTGTTCGCCGGATTCGCTGCGGCCAACAAAAACGAGGTCTCCTTTTTTTAGATGGCGAAATTCCCGTACATTAATCCGCCCGCTTTCGTAAACGGCGACACAATCCATGCGGCTTTCCTCCGCCAATATCCACTTACCGTCCACCTTGAAATACTCAGGGAATACGGTTGTGGCGTGATAGTCCTCAGGGGCAACGCCATCCGCCGGCGAAGGAACAAGCGCCGCGTCAGGGGCGTCTGCAGATTCCGGACTTAAAAAATCCGGAGCGGTATATTCTTTTAAACTAAAATGAATCAAAGCTTCTCCCTTTTTAATATTAATGGTTCGAATGATCACATTCTTTCATACTTTCCTTCTTTTTACAATTAAAATAAAATGTCAAAGCTCACTATTCATCCAAGGAGATAAAAATGTTGGTTTATAAAAACGGCGGACACCGCCTGTTTGAAGAGGACGGAGAAACTGCGGCGCTTGTGTCGCAGATGCTTTTGGATCTGGAAAAGAACGGCATGGACGCGGTTAGAAAATACAGCGAAAAGTTTGACGCATGGAGCCCCGCGAACTTTGAATTAAGCGGGGCGGAGATCGATAAGGCCGTCGCTTCCCTGGACAGGCAGATAATCGAGGATACGGATTTCTGCCAAAATAACGTCCGCGAATTCGCGAAGAAGCAGAAGGAAACTTTGCTGCCGATGGAAACGGAAACGATGCCGGGAGTGATTTTGGGGCACAAGCATATTCCGGTCAATTCAGTAGGAAGCTACATCCCAGGCGGAAGGTATCCCATGTTCGGCTCGGCCCAAATGAGCATTATCCCCGCGAAGGTTGCCGGCGTGAAGAACATCACGGCGTGTACGCCGCCGGTTAAGGGCGAAGGCTTCTACCCCGCCACTATCAACGCGATGAAAAAAGCCGGGGCGGACAGGCTCTTTATAATCGGCGGCGTTCCGGCTTTCGCCCTGATGACCTTCGGCATGGGCGTCGTGGAGAGCGCAGACATTCTGTGCGGCGCAGGGAACAAGTTCGTGGCCGAGGCAAAGCGCCAGCTTTACGGCAGGTGCGGGGTTGACCTCCTCGCGGGCCCCACGGAGATCCTTGTCATCGCGGACGATGACGCCGATCCTGACATCACGGCCTGCGACCTATTGGGGCAGGCGGAGCATGACCCGAACAGCGGTATATGCCTTATCTGTTTCAGCGAGAAATTCGCCGCCGCCTGTACAAAAAGGCTCGAGGCGCAGCTCGCGGTGCTTCCCACGAAGGAAATCGCGGAAGTTTCCTGGAAGAACAACGGGATCATTTACGTGGCCGAAAGCAAGGAAGAAGCGGTCAAACTGTCGGATGATTACGCGCCGGAGCACCTTGAACTGCACGTGAAAGATCAGGCTTTCTTCTTTGACAGACTGACCAACTACGGCTCACTTTTTATCGGCGAGGAAACCACCGTGGCGTATGGGGACAAGTCGATAGGCACGAACCACATACTGCCCACAAGCAGGGCGGCGCGGTACACCGGCGGACTCTGGGTGGGGAAGTTCATGAAGACCGTAACTTATCAGAGGATGACGAGGGAAGCCAGCGTTAAAATCGGCAAAGTTACGGAAAGGCAGTGTTCGGTCGAGCGTATGCTTGCCCACGGGCTGACCGCGAAGATGAGGATAGAAAAGTATAGTCATAGTTAAGGCTCAAAGAGATCGGTAAAGTTAATTTCTTTCAGGAGGAGGATGACATCTTTCATCCTCTTTTTATTGAATTTTTTGAGAATCCGGTAGATTTCCGAGCGGATAGTGGTTTCCTCCACAAAGCGTTTCTCGGCGATTTCTTTATAGGAATATCCGCCGTGGGCCATTTTGATAATTTCAAATTCCGTATTGGATATCCTCATCATTACTTTCAGGACTTCTTTCATTTTGCTCTGTTTTTCGCTGATCCGCCGGGATTCTTCCATAATCTTATTCGCGATTTCCGGCCTGAGTAAAAGACTGTTGGAAGCGGCAGCCCTGATCGATTTGATGATATCCTCTGCCGGGCTTGTCTTGATAATGTAATCCATAGCGCCTACAGTGTAGGCTTTGAAAATAAGATCGTCCCGGCTATGGATGGTGAGGATAATGACCTTTATTGCCGGGTTGTAATCGTGTATTTCTTTTGTGGCATCAATACCGGCGGTTTTGGTCTCCATCTGGATGTCCATAAGGACTATCTGGGGATTAAGCGACTTGGCTTTCGTTACCGCCTCTTCACCGCTGGAAGCAACGCCCAGGACTTCCATATCCTCTTCCTGCCTGATAAAACCGGCAAAGTAATCGGCAATTTCCTTCGCGTCGTCGGCTATCAACACCCCAATCTTTGGCACTTACGCTCCTCTGGCCAATGTTAATGGAAGGATTATCTGTATGGAAGTTCCCTCTCCCCATTTGCTTTCTACGCGAATTTGGCCCCAATGGGATTTTACTACTTTATAGGCGTATGATAAACCAAGGCCCCAATGCTGGGTTCCAGCCTTGTCCGAATAATAAGGATCGAAGATATGCCTTATGGCCGACTTCTTAATACCGGTACCATTATCCTGGATGATTATGAATATCCACTGAAACTGAATAACCGCGTCTATCCAAATGGTTCCTTTTTCCCTGCCGGCGGTCCTGATGGCGTCCGCGGCGTTGTTGAGCAGGTTTATCATAACCTGGCTCATGTGATAGTAGTCAAACTTGCATTTTTCAAGACGCGCGTCCCACTTGCTCTTGTCCCAAAGTATGGCAATGTCATTGCCCAGGTTCGCTTTTGCCGCCGCTTCTTCCAGAACCGCGATTAGGCTGTTTTCCCTGAATTGATACCCAAGATCCCTAATAATATCCAGGGTCTCAGAAGTCTTTCTTAAAGACAAGTCCGTTATATCCCGGATTTTTTCAGCCGTCTTCAGCATGGTCTCAGGATTATCCTGTTCCTGAACCGCCTGTCTGGCGAGAATAAGAATGCTGAACAAGAGATTTTTTTCCGAATGTAGAATATCGCTCATGACTTCGTTCATCCGAAAAAGGTTCCGGCGTATCTTCCGATCCACAAAGACATGTACAAGGCTGCCCAGCCGGTAGTTCAACAGTAGAAGCAGAATCAGCAACAATAACCCAACTGTAGTAAGCGGGATTATTGGGTAAAAACGATCGTATACCATCTGGACGTTTTCAAATATCCAAAAACCCCTGGTAATGGCCTTGACCGGAGACATCATAAAGGGACTCATAAAAAAAATACTGTAAAAAAGCAAATCCAGGGCGCTCAGGCAGACAACCAAAAGAAAAATCTGCCGTTTGATAAACCGCGTGTTATTCCGTTTCCAATACCTGTAAAGCAGGTAGACAGGATAAAAAAGATAAACAAAAATCCAGGCCTGATTTGCGCGGTGCAGTATTGAAATGACATTGGTGTATATGCCGGAGTAAACAGCCTGATGGCTGTAAAGGTATATGTTGTAGGCATTAATAGGATCGTAGAAACAGAAGTTATAAATTACCAGGATAACAAGCAGGATTATTGGCTTAAAATTAAAAGCGGCGCTATGGGTAAAATCGTAAACAAAGAGGGGAACCGCCAACAGATATAAAGCTATGCCGGTATTCATTAAGCGCGTCAGGGTGGACATAGGCAGCTTGATAAGATTATTTACCAGAGAGAAAATCTGATGATCCAGACCAAACAGTATACTAAAATTAAAGGAATAATTTCCGAATTTGTTCAGATGCAGCGAAAAGGACAGGAACGAGAGGATCATCCCGGCTGCCATTAGCAGAAAAAACCAGCAACAGCGATTTTGATATTCTGTCGCAATCAAAATTAGCGAGAACAGTATCAGGGCAAAAATACCATAAAACACTTGATCTCCGTTAGTCTTTCGGGATTACCGAAACCATTATATACTACAATCATAATAAAAGGTTTATAAGGTGGTTTTTATGAAAGTTCTTATCACGGCAAAAGAAGTGGAAGTCCGGGAACAGGTTGACGTTCTGGTTGTCGGCGGCGGACCGGCGGGCATCGGGGCCGCGGTTTCCGCTGCCAGAACCGGCAGCAGGGTGATGCTGCTTGAAAAAAGGGCTTTTCTGGGCGGGAACATAACTTCCGCATACGTGGAAACCTGCAACTGGTTCCTGAACAATACCCTGTTTTCCATCCACGGCCTGTACAAAGAAATAGAGGACGGTTATAAGGCCGAGTACGGGCGCGGGCACGAAATTCGGGATCACGCGCCTTTCCGGTTCAACGGGGAATACCTCAAAATTTTCCTGGATGAATTAATGACCCGTGAAAATGTGCAGGTGCTTTTTTACTCGTTTGTAAATGACGTGGTAATCGAAAACAACCGCATCAAAGCGGTTATTATCCAGACCAAAAGCGGGCCAGTGGCGGTAAGCGCCAAGGTGGTTATCGACGCCACCGGGGACGGGGATGTGGCCTTCGCGGCCGGAATTCCCTTCAAGCAGGGGCGGGACAAGGACGGCTACTGCCAGCCCGGCACGCTGAACTTGCGGCTTGCGGGGATTGATCCCAAATTTTTCTGCGAGGGGCCGGTGGAAAAGGACAAACTAAAAGCCATAGATAGAAAATTTCAACAAGATTACGACGCGGGAAAAATTCACCTTGACTGCAAACGGCGCGAACTCATTATGGGGAGGCTGACCTCAGGCGGGGTTATCGGCAGTTTGAATTATCCCTGTTCCTATATGATTGATCCTGCAAGTTCTTTCGATCTTACGAGAGGCGAAATGGAATGCCGCCAGTATATCAAGCAGATCATTCACTGGATGCGGGTGAATTTGGGCGGGTTTGAAGGGCTTGAGCTGGTTTCCATCGCGCCGGAGCTTGGCTTTCGGGACAGCAGGCGAATCGAGGGAAAGTATACCCTAACAACGGAAGACATCGAAAGCGACAGATCGTTTGACGACACTATCTGCGTTTTCCCGCGGATATACGACATGCTTGCCCCTGACGCACACATGGGCGGTAACGGCGCGCTGGAAGGAGAGGGCTACAAGGGACATATCTTTGTTGTGCCTGAACCCAACAGTACCCGCTCCTATAATATTCCCTACCGGACTATGCTCCCTGTAGGAATCGACAATCTCCTGACTTCCGGGCGCTGTATTTCTTCTACCCATGTGGCGCAGTCAAGCATCCGGGCCGTCTATGCCTGTATGCTGACAGGGCAGGCCGCGGGAACCGCAGCCGCTTTGTCGATTCGGGATAACTGCGTTCCCGAAAAGGTTAATATCCGTAAGCTACAAGACCATCTGGTAAAACAGGGAATCGAAATTCCAAAGACATGAAAAGAATAATATTGCTAATTGTCTGTTTGGCTATAGCCGGCGTAGGGTTGGTTTTTACCAGGGGAAACGATCAGTCTTCCAGTGCCGGAGCAAAGACCATTAAAGTATGGACCAACAATGCCCACAGCAAGCCGGAGATTGAAGCGGCGGTAGAAAAGTACAACAAAGGCGAAGGCGCACAGCGCGGCATCTATATTGATTACACGGTTCTCGGCTCCGACTATTACATCGTTTTGGACCTTGCGTTAGCCAGAGGGGAAGAACCTCATATTTACAAGATAACCGGAAAACTTCCCCAGCTTGTGCAGGAAAAGGCAATACTTCCCCTTACGGAGATGCCGGCATGGTTTCAGGATTCTGTTCTGAAAGATTACACGCCATACCATATCTCAGGTCAGAGTATTTTTAACGATGTGCCCTATACCATCAACTGGGCAAGTACCAGTTATGGAGCCCTGGCTTACAATGTACCGCTTTTAAGGCGGGCCGGTTTTACCGCCCCCCCAAAGACCTGGGCCGATTTTGAGCAAATGTGTATTGCCATTTCCAGGGTCAGCCCCGGCAGAACTTTCGGGACCTATATGCCTTTGCAATACGCCAATTATGGACAGTATTATGTCGGCGGTATGCTGACGCCTTCCTATGGAAAATTCATGTTTGACTTTACTGCCGGAAAATATTGCTTCTCTGATTTTGCCGAATACTTTGAAATGTACCAGCGGATCCGGACCGCAGGCGCAATGTTCCCCGGCATTGAAAGCCTTGATGACGATACCGCCCGTGCCCAGTTCGCGGAAGGTTATATCGGCTTTATAATGGTTATGCCTTCTTTCAATGTTGGTGTGCTTTACGATCAGTTTCCGACAAAAATGGAATGGAAGATCGCGCCTGTCCCCGTGAAAGATCCCAATATTCGGTATAATGTCATGGGAACAACTGCCACTAATCTGGTAATCAGCAGGAAAGCCCAAACAGATTATCTTCTTGAGGAAGTTGCCAGGGTGTATGCCTGGTTAATTTCCGATGAAGTACTCGGCACGCTATTTACCAACGGAAAAGAACTTCCCATGAATCCACGGATTGTTCAAAATGCCAAGCCTTCCGGACGACAACAGTGGAACGATATTGCGGCCCTTGCCGCCGAGGGAACCGTACAGAGGCCGAATTTTCCTGATTCCCTGTTTGTCGTGGAAGGCGATGATGTGAACACCGCTTTCGGCAAGATACTGACCGGCGGAAACGCCCGCCAAATCCTCGCCGATATGGACAGGCGCTTTAACGCCGCCATGGATGCAGCAATCTCCCATGGAACGATTAAGCGTGAAGATTTTATTAAGCCGGAAATTGAGCAGCAATTTAAAAAAAAGTAAACTATAAGCAATGCCTACATAATAGAAGCAAGTTCTTTCTGTAAAGATTTTATCTCGATTTCCCTGACGTTCTTTTTTCCGTTGTGTACCAGTTGCGCGGCGGCGCTTCCCACAGCCTGTCCCAGCGCCATGCAATAGGCGATGTTCCGGGCCGCCGAGAGGGCGGCGTGATTGGCGCTGAAACAGCGACCGGCCACATACAGGTTGTCAAAATCTTTCGCGATGATGCTCCGGTAGGGAACGTGATAAAAATCGTTCTTTCCCAGCTCGCTGATCTTTGTGCCCTGCCCGTTGGCCGCGTGAATTTCCACGCCGCCAAAATTGCTCACCACCGCGTCGTCGAATTTGCGGCAACCGTTCACATCCTCGTCGGTAAAAACATAATCTCCTGTAATCCGTCTTGACTCGCGGATACCCAGCATACTTGCGGTATCCATGATAAAGGCTTTTTCAAACCCCGGAATAAACGCTTTCATAAAACGGAATGTCGCTTCTATCTGCTTTCTTCCTGAAACCATTGCGTCAGAAAGCTCTTTGCTGTCGTTGCCCTTAAAATAGGGAATTCTGGTTGAGTTCACCATTACGTGGGTTCCCTTGGGCTGGTTCATGAATATGATCCCGCGCTGAAGGATCTTCTCCAGTTCCCATTCTGTCAGAAACCCGGGGTTCTCCTTTACCTTCTGCCGAATGAGGGAAACAAAGTCGGCAAAGTGGGCGTATTTATCATTGGCAATATTTTCCCTGTTTTTGCTTGGGCTTATTTTATGGTTGGAATAGGTGTTGCGTTCCGAAGCGTAAGTATCCGGATGGGCTTCCATATCGGAAATCAGTTTTTCTATGTCCACATTGGCAACGCGGAACAGAAGCGAGGGAGACGAGCCGTAACCTTCGTCGTTGCCGATCGAGTAAGAAGCCCCGGCCTTAAAACTCAACTGACCATCGCCGGTACAATCGGCAAAGTAATCCGCTTTAACCGCCTCAAAACCGTTGATGCTGTCGATGATCACATATTCAATCTTGCGGTTATTGGCAATCACATCGCAGATCGTTGTCCCGAATCTAACTTCTGTCCCCGCTTCATCAATAACCATCCTGTCCAGCATCCACTTGCATAGTTCCGGATCAACCGGAACCTCGTGGCGCGAAGCAAGGAAATTTGATTTTTGATAAGCGTCCAGGCGTTTGATCAGCTCTTCGGCAATCCCGTGATTGCATGAGGAGATGGCGATTTTGCTCATCAGGGCGCAGGTCATGGTTCCGCCTAACGCGAACATACGTTCAGCCGCGAAGGTTTTTATTCCCGAGCGGCCCGCCGCGATAGCCGCGCCTGTTCCGGCGCATCCGCCGCCTGCGACAAAAAGATCATAACTGCCTGCAATGGGTATTTTTTTTTCTGACCAGTTTATATATTCCATGACAGATCCTTACCTGTTTACTACATTTATTGGACTGCCCTTAACGAAGGCGGCCAGGTTACATACGGCTATATCCATAAGTCTCTGGCGGCTTTCTTTTGGCGCCCAGGAAATGTGCGGGGTTATAAAGCAGTTCTTCGCTTTGAGCAAAGGGTTGTCTCCCTTGATCGGTTCCGAGGAAACGACATCCAGGCCTGCCGCGTATACCTTGCCGCTGTTAAGGGCATCGGCCAAATCCTGCTCCACCACCAGAGGCCCGCGTGAATTGTTCAGAATGATCACGCCGTCTTTCATCTTGGCGATGTTGGCCTTGTTGATTATGCCCTGGGTTTCGGGGAACAAGGGGCAGTGAAGCGCGACTACATCGGACTCGGCGAAAAGCTTGTCGAGACTGACGTATTCCGCTATCTGTTTGCCGCTTTCAGATGGAACACTGTCAAAGGCAATGACCTCCATGTCCAGGGCTTTTGCTATCGCGCCGGTTGTCTGCCCGATGCGGCCAAAGCCGATGATGCCAATGGTTTTGCCGGCGAGTTCAATCAGGGGGTAGTCCCAAAAACACCAGTCCACGTTGTTTTCCCACCTGCCCTCGTGGACTGCCTTATCGTGATGCCCGATGTGGTGGCAGATCTCCAGAAGCAGGGCGATGGCGAACTGACCCACAGCCGCAGTCCCATAGGTGGGAATATTGCAAACAGGGATGCCCTTTGCCCTGGCAGCATTCACATCCACTACATTGTAGCCTGTGGCAAGCACGCCGACGAATTTTATCGAGGGGCAGGCGTTGAACACTTCAGCAGTTAGCGGGGTCTTGTTTACATACACCACCTCAGCGTCTCCGATTCTCGCGATGGATTCTTTGGGGTCTGTTAAAGAAGTCCGGTCATAGACTTTAAGCTCGCCGAATTTTTCAAACTCTCCCCAGCTTAAATCGCCGGGGTTCTCAGGATAGCCGTCCAATATGACGATCTTCATCTTAGTCCTCCAGCAATGCCCAGGCGCGGTTTAGTACCCTCTTGGCATTCGCAACCACCGTGTCCGGATCTTCATCCTTGAAGGGTTTCACCTCGAAGGAGAACACATATGGATTTTCCGCGTTGAAGAACCCTTCGTTTTTAAGCACGCGCAGATATTCGAGTACCTGAGCTGTGTCGTTTGAGCCGTTGGGGAAACCAAAACGCTGGTGTTCGTCTCCGTAGCCTTCCGCTTTGGGATCCCTGCACACGGTGTTACCTACATGGAAATGGACGATATAGGGCTTAAGGGTGCGGACTACAAATTCCGGCGTCTCATAGGTCATGGGAATGTGGGAAAGATCCACCATAAGCCCAAAATTATTATGGCTGGTACGCATATCGGCGGCGAAGCGGGCTGCCAGCGGAGCGGGGCCAATAATGGAAGCTTTGGCGATGTCGAAATCAAAAACCTCCAGGACGACATTCATTCCTTTTGGTTTCGCGTAATCGCAGAGATTGCGTGTGGTTTTTAATAGCTGGGCATAGGATTGTTCTTTGGTTTCCGCCGCCCATTTTCCCGAAAGGAAAGCGATGCCCCTGGCACCCATGAATTCAGCCTCGTCAATGGCTTCGATAAGGGTTGCTTCGGCTTTCTTTCGCTCCGCTTCGTCAAGATGATTTGCGTTCATGCCGGTTGTCAAAAGCCGTGGCTGGGCTCCATAACAAACCGTCAAGTGTGATACTTCAAGGAGCTTTTTGATTTCGGCGCGCTGGGCAGCGTCCTTTGTCCAGGTGATCTCGATTGCGTCAAAATAGTCATCCCTAGCAACCTTCTTGATTACCTCAAGCCCGTTTGGATCTTCTCCCTTAAGGGTACTCGGGTAAGCCATAAAGCTAATTAGCCCCACCTTAAAATATTTATGGATTGATTCTCTCAAAATACTTCTCCTTTGAGCCTTTTCCAAAAACTGAAGTTTTGGAAAATCCTCCTTTAATAAACAAATTCTTTGCAGTTATCCACCGCAGTACCCATTGAGCAGTCCACAACAGGATCGCAGACTATGTCGATTACGGCGGGCTTGCCCGAAGCCTCGGCGCGCTTTAATGCCGCGCCAATCTCGCCGGGTTCAAAAACCCTTTCGCCGTAGCAGGCAAAGCCTTCGGCTACTTTTACGTAATCTATGAGTCCCTGATTTTCTTCCATTGCAACGTCACATTCGTATCCATAGGCGTACTTCTGGTTTTGGCGAATAAGTCCCAGGTAGGCGTTGTTTACGATTACAACGATAACCGGAATTTTGTACCTGGCGCATACTCCCAATTCCTGCACATGGAAAGTGAAGCCAAAATCGCCCATAACAGCCACAGTCTGTGCGCCTGTCGCGATTGCCGCTCCAAAGGCCGCCGGAATATCGTAGCCCAGGCATCCCGCTCCTCCCGACGGCAGGTAATTTCGTACCCTGTTGATCTTCTGAAGCTGGCCAGACCATATCTGGGTGATGCCGCAGCCTGTTGTAAAGATGACCTTATCGCCAAAGTAGTTGTTAAGTTCCTGGAAAACACGGTGGGGAACAATCGGCTTCTTGTCGTAGTCGGTTTTTCTGGCCAGCTCTTTGCGCAGGGCGGGCAGTTTAGCGACATCCACATGGCTGGCGCTTGTTCCCATTTTTTTAGCTTCGGCAATCAGGGCCAGGATGGCTTTTTTGGCATCCGCGATTATGCCAAGATCGGCGGGGAAGATTTTTCCTATTTCCTTTGGCTCGATATTTATATGGATGAATTTGCGGTTTCCACGGTACACATTAATCGCGCCGGTGTGGCGGTCGGTAAAGCGGCAGCCTATTCCAAGGATAAGGTCGGAGTCCACAAAAACCTTGTTCCCGACAGGCTGGCCTACCTGGATACCGGCGTGTCCGGCATTGAGGGGATGCTCTTCGGGAATGGCTCCTTTTGCCATATAGGTGCAAATAACCGGCGTCTTCAAAATTTCCGCAAGTTCAACCGCCTCTTTCGCGGCATCGGCCAGGATGACCCCGCCGCCCAAAAGCAGGGTCGGGTTTTTGGCTTCGCCGATCATTTTAACGGCCTTGGCAATGTCGGCGGCGGCGGGTTCAGGCGCAGTAACGGGGCGGCTCTTGTATGAAGCAGGATCAAACTCTATATCGGCGTTTTGCACGTCAAGAGGAAGATCGACCACGATGGCCCCCGGCTTGCCTTCCCTGGCAAGGTAAAACGCTTCGTTAAATGTTTCCACAACTTTTTTTGGATCGGTAACGCAGTAGGTTTTTTTCGCTACAGGCTCGCAGATCTTCGCGATGTCCACGCATTGAAAAGCGTCCTTGCCCAACTGGGCGCATACGGCCTGCCCTGTAATGGCAATTACCGGAATACTGTCAATGTTGCAGGAATAAACGCCGGTAACGAAATTGGTAGCGCCCGGACCGGATGTGCAAATCGCCGCCGCGATTTTCCCGCTGGCCCGGAAGTAGCCACCTGCGGCGTGGACTGCGGCTTCTTCGTGACGGTGGCAGAAATGCTTAATAACCTTGCTTTGTCCCAGATATTTATACAGGCCGTTGATGCCGGCCCCAGGGATACCAAAGGCCGCTGTGATTCCCTCTATTTCAAGAATCCTGATAATCGCCTCTGACGCTTTCATTGCTGCCATTTCTGCCCTCCGCAATTTTGATAGATTGGATTAACGTTGATTATTCAATATAGCATAGCCAAAAGAAGTGTCAATGGGAAAAAGAGAAATGGTGTAAATGTTTACAAAAATTCATATTGTGGATTCAGGTTATTATAAAAGCGAAACACCTTCGACTATTCTTTTTATCCCGGTTTTATTTCCAGTATTGGCTGTCGTGCCGTTATTAATTAATTTTTTTCAAAACAAAGACTCTTCAGCGGAATATCATTTGGAGTAGCAATAATTCCCAACGCGCTATTTCCGGGCATGGTAAGACTGGCGCATTTAGTTGAGATGAACAGTTCAATATTATTATTCGGGGTAATGGTTGGGAATATATTGTGGGCTGAGCCAATTATTCTATCTCCTCATACTCCTTGAGAATTCTATTCCACCTATAATACTTGCTTTCACTGGTTAATTCTTCGTATTGATGGACAGTATCATCCCATCTATATGAGTTTATTTCCTCAATCAAGTTTATATCCTGACCATAACGATAGTTCCTTATACTTAAGGTTATAACCTGTTCAATTGGGTCAATACCTATAACAAGCGCTCTGTCGGGTGATCCCAATTTAATTATTCCCTCAAATTCCGTTCCGTTGAATTCGAAGAAATATGGCTCAATGTTCCTTCCTGACACTGAATACAAATATAATTCCTCTCTGCCGTTTCCGTTGAAATCACTGACACGGCCTATTATCCTATCCTTATATGTTATCGCTCTTCCTAGGTTTATAATCTCAACAAGACCGGTTTCCGCTTCATCTTTTTCATCAAAATCAATTGTTCCATATTTTATATAATGCACGTTTTCGATTTTTTCTCCGCCCGAATCGCAGACAAAACAAAAAGCGGTGTTTATAGAATCACGGTTTTCATACTTGTAAAAAGCGATAATTTCCCTGTTACCGGAGCCAGTAAAATTCCCCTCGATTTGAAATGCATATATCCCTTGATCAATCGGTAGAGCACGTGGAAAGGTATAGTTTTCGATTGTTTCTTGAATCGTCTTTCCTTCCATCTGTATAGGACGGATTATTGTGTCCCGTGCTGACTGGGTCATTATGCCGCTTAGTGGCAAAGATATTAAGTCGCCGTCATCCGCAGAAGCCTCTACCGTCGTTGGGCTGGAGTTTTCAGTGTTTTCTTGAACAATGGCGGTTTCGCGTTTCTGGCAATTGGTACAAAGTATAATTGCCGTTAAGAACAAAAAATAGTTCTTTATTGTGTTTTCCTCCTTTCCCCCGTCCCAATCTCCGTTTTACCATGCAAAGCATTGCTATATTAACAAAATTCTTTAACGCTACATTTTGCTGATAGCGTTTTGAACTATCTCAATTAACCGTGATAAGGATCTTACATCAACTACTGCCTGATATTTATTCGTATCCGCTTGAATATCATATTTGCCTGTCGCAACATTGAAAACATAAGGCATATCATTGGCGTACCTGAAATAAGTATTTAGTATCTCAGCGTTCTTCAATTCATAAGGCGCGTCATAGAAAAATGCTTTTTTATGGAAATACCAAACGTTTTCGCCTGCTTTCTTGTAAACAAAATATTGTGTTTGCCCTAAAGTAGCAAACATCTTGACTTGGCAAAATATATCGTCCGACATTGCTTTATCTATATCAAACAATAATATACCCATACCGTCATTAAGGTTACTATCAACTGTTTGGTTTTCAAAATTCGTCTCTTGGTATTTTTCAAACAGTTTAATAAACATTTCAGCAGGGTTTTCCTGGGAATTCAAAGTGCATGAAAAAAACAACACGAAAAAATAAATGCAAAGTATTTTTTTTATAGTAGCCATATTAGCCTCCTGTTATGGTTTCGGTATTATTACATACCCACCTATTGTATAACCATCATCATAATTACAACCCAGGACGCCACAATGGATTGTCAGGCTTAATATCCTCAAAAGCCATTGCTTCCTCATTCCACATTATTTTAAATGAATCGGCAATCCTTTTCCCTCTGTCAAAATATGTTTCAATAACTAATCCCGGTGTATATCCTTCCACTTTTGGATAAGAATAAATAAAATTAAAACCATAAATACCGTCATAGCCTTTTGAAAAATCCATAAAAACAGTGTTGTTTTTATCAATGAATTGGTAGTCCTTGATAAATAAATATGGGATTGCAGATTCGTCAAGAATTTCAAAGCCTACTACAATATCAAATATTGTTGGCGCTTCCATTATATGATGAACCGCAAAATATATTTTACGGTAATTTACGTCAAGAGGCTCCTCCAATATTATATATTTTTTATCCTGAAAATAGTCTGACAGAAAATCAGATATAGGTATTTCAGAATAATCAAAGGATACTGTATTTTCTTCAAGTGTTAATTGGTCATTAACAGGTGTTTTATCAACGGAATCATCATACACAGTATTTTTCTGTTCAGCTATTTCGTATATTTCAGAAATATCCGGTGAAAAACCATCCGCTTGATCTTTAACAGGAGTATTGGGTTTTTTCTCGCATCCGCTTGCCAGCATCATAAATAAAAATACAAAGCACAACTTATTATTCCGAATCATAATTATTCCTCCTTTATTCGTAAAGAATATATTGCCAGTTTAATTGCAGGTTTACCATTGTTTCCTTTCCTGTTAGGACATGGTTATCCATTATCTTTATAGGGCCAGGATTATCACGATCATTTGCCTTGCCACCATAGGGGTTTATTTCGGTTCCGTTCCCAAGGCTTATTGTTACATGGTCATATTTGCCATCACCATCCCAATCATAATAATTCAATGTACCAAAGCTTCCATCACCAGTTGTTGTTAACTTTATATCTTTTGCCTGTTCGTCAGCACTTCTGGTTCTCATACTTACACCTGACGCTTGTATCGCGGACCACTCAACAGTGCCTGAACAATCGGTACCACCAGCTGTATTAGGATTTTTACCGCCCCAAACATAACTTTCAGGTCCAATAAGTTTCATAGCCGCATCCACAAATTTTAAATTCATAAACTTGTTAAGGTTATCGTCTTTCAAATCGACCGTTTTTAACCCCCACAAATCAACCCAGTTCACCAGGTCGTTGTTCACATAAGCATACCAGTTGTTCCCGTCCCGTATCGGGTCTACAGTAGTAAACCTCGCCGCCTGCGGCTTGTAGTCGCGGTAGCCGTAATTGTATAAGCCAGTCGCTGTGTCATAGGGCTTCCCCGTGTAGCCAAGGTTCATCCCGCCCGTTAAGTCCCCCTTGTAAGGCTCGCCGAACGCGTCGTACTCGTAGCGGTCTTCAAGCGTCCCTGTGTCTACCGTCACGCTCCTCACGCTTCCCATAACGTCCTTGCCCATGTACATTGAGCGGCTACTGCCGTTTGAACTGTAGCTCACCGCCACCGCTTCTCCGTTCCCATAAAGCGTAACGCCGCGCCCGTTGTAGCGGCTGCTTTGGACTGTGTAACCGTCATCCGGTGTCCTTGTCCTTGCGCTTTCATTGTCGCCCACCCAGCGGTACCTCTCCCCCGTGGCCTGGTTTGATTGCGCGTTTGATGCCGCCTCGCCAGGCGCGTGCCTCGTCGTAAAGCTACCGTCCAGGAAGGTTTCCCCTTCCCTTATCGCCTCAAACCCCTTGCCGTCGTAAAGCGTGCGAAGGGTCTGCCCCGTCACGTCCTCGGTAATCGTCCTTCTCCCCAGCGCGTCATAGGCGTAGTTGCTCACAACATGGGCCTTTTCTACTTGACTTGTTACAACGGAATTAACCATGCGGTTCTGGCCGTTGTATTGGTAGGATGCCTCGTACCTAAGGCCCTTTTCGCCCAGGGTGTTGCCGTCCTTGTCGTTGGTATAAACAATGTCACCTTTTCTAACCAGCCGGTTTTCGGCGTCATACTCGTATTTGATTGTGCCCCAGGGCGTTGCCTTGCTTGCGCGGTTTCCGTTTTTGTCGTAAGCGTAGCTTTCCCGCCACATCATCTGGCTGCCTGCTACGGCGTTCCCGCGCATGGGCCCTGCCTTGTTTAAAATTTCGCGTAACGCGGCTTGTTCCGCAGCGCTAAAGCTGTAGCGCTCCCCGTTGCCTTTGTCTGCGGTAAAAAACAAGCCCGCTTCTTCTGCCTCCTTGCGGTCAGCCTCAGCCTTCTCTTTTGTCCAGGGGTAAAGTACTGTTGAAAGCCGCGACTGCTTGTCATATTCGTATTTTGTTACGCGCCCTTCTTCGTCCACGCTGTGGCTCCTTCTGCCCTTCTCGTCGTAAACATAGCCCTCGGCGCGGAGCAGGCCGCCTCCGGAATCCGTTTCCCTAATCAGAACGGTTCTGCCAATCTGGTCGTAGAGGGTCTCCTGCCGTACCCCGTTTCCGTATGTCCGCCTGATTTCCCTGCCCCTGCTGTCGTACTCATAGCTTACTTCCAGCCTCTGGCTGTTGTCGGTTGCCTTCAAAAGCTCCCCGTTCTTCCCGTACCTGTAAATTATATCCCTGTTCCCGCTTTGCATCCTGACACGCTGCCCTGATTTGTTATATTTGTAATAAGTTACCTCAACCTGCGCCCGCGTCGTTCTGCTCTATTAGTTTCCCTTGCTGTCACGCTTTTCCTTGGGGACTTCCCATGTGGTCGTATTCGTTACGTTCAGTTGCTCAGGATATGTAATCAATACAAGGAGGCCTGTTACCGTGCATTACCCTCTGGATAACATCGTTGTCCGGCATCCCTGCGGCCTATTTCGCTACCCCCACTGCATGACGGCAAGTAAACTAAAATAAGACCTTGCAAAATTTTCATTCATAGCACCACATATAGTATAGTATCGTTATACGACAGCATATATTTTTGGTGTCACTCACCATACGCGGCAGCTCTGGCAAATGCGGTTTATGGACTCGTTTACAGGCCTAAAAAAAGTTTATTTTTTTGTGAAAATGGAATCATGAAACACCTTTTTTCTGTACCTGGCATATTCTTTTTGATTAAAATATACGCTTTTGGAGGGTGTTTTGAATTTGTTGACACTACGGGCTCGCGCGTATCAAACTGAAAAGTCTTTACAAGCTACTAGTCCACCATTCACGCCAACCCAATGCGTCGTATCCTCTAGATTGTTATTGCCACTACCGTCGGGGCGGGGCAATACTAGTACTTCATATTTGAATTAACCGGACTGTTTTAAGCACATTCTGTCGAAGATATTTCATTCATTTTATATTTCCAGTGAAACACAACAGGAACCTCATTAATTTCATCAAAATACTGATATATC
>Ga0268262_10000143_pt1 | contig 90381 bp, 76 predicted proteins | sample TergutNc150P3_FD_190354 | JGI IMG/M metagenome (GOLD analysis project Ga0268262, IMG submission 190354) | Nasutitermes corniger P3 segment gut microbial community from laboratory colony in Florida, USA - Nc150 P3 (SPAdes) (version 2) | ecosystem: Host-associated > Arthropoda: Insects >... | reverse complement strand
TCGGTAATGGTTTCGCCAGTTCCTATTTCCGCTGCATCATAAATCTGTTGTACGTATGAATATCTGTAATAGGTATTCATAGGAATCTGGTATGTTGCTGTAGTAGCAGTGCCCACTATCTTGTCGTCGCAGGCCCTGGTGTTTGTGGTGCCGTCGGTAGTATTATATACTGTACCTGCTCCGGCATTCATAAAATAGGTATCAAAAGCCACAGCGCCATTACCGTTATTTGGTATTTGTGTGGTTAATGATCCGTTGACTTTAGATGCCCCTAATGGATCATACCCACTGTCAGTAAGAGGTCTCCCTTTTTCTTGCGCAAAAGCGCCAATACACAGCAGCAAAATTGCCATGAAAATAAATGTAAATTTTTTCATAATAAATAAATGTTAGTTAATAATTATTTTGGTTAATTTTTTTTGGTTAAATTACATAATAAGTTTTACTATAAATAGCGTGCAAAAATATATTTTTTTAGTTATGTATGCTATTTCGTTTTTTTTTTTTAATTTTTATACAAAAAAAGTCTCCGACATAAAAGTAAAAAACAAATTCAGGAAAATATTTTCAAATTAAAACTATCGTTGTTTTAAAAATATATTTTTGTGTCCTTTTAAAAAATAATTCTATTTTATTCAATATCAATTAAAAACAAAAATTCAAATGAACAAAAAAAAGCCCAAATCATTTATTTTATTGGCAATTTTGCTTATGGCAACCTCATTTTTGTATGCCATACCTGCCATTCCAACTCCGATTGTTTTTACGCAACCTGACGGTACCCATTTAACCGTTATGGTTCGCGGCGATGAACGCATCCACTGGCACGAAACGATGGATGGATACACGTTGCTTTATAATCAGGAACATTTTTTAACCTACGCGCAATTAGATGAAGCAGGTAATTTACAACCTACCGATTTTATTGCAACAGATATCGAAAATAGGGATATTGAAACGCTTTTCTTCTTAAATACTATTGTAAAGAAATTATTTTTCAGTGATGTGCAAAAACAAGTGATGCTTCAGGTTTGGGATATTGAGGATAAATTTGCCGCCCAACACGAATTACAAGAGGGCAGTTTGCGAAGCGTACAATATAAAACAATATGTGCCTTTGTGCAATTTCCCGAAAAAGCAATGATAAAAGCAATAGCAGACTTTGATCCTTTGTTTAATCAATTGGGCTACACCGGAAGCGGTGTTTATGGAAGCGTACGCGATTATTTTAAGGAATCTTCATACGATCAGTTTGATTTACTTATTACCTTATGCGGTATTTACACCGCTCCCCAATCTGAAAGTTATTATGCAGGACCTGCGGGAAATGGGACATTACATGTGGACGAACTTGCCCGATGGACTGCACTGCAAGTAGCGGCAGAACCCACTATAAATTTTGTAGAATATGATAGTAATAACGACGGAAAAGTAGATGGTTTTCATTTCATTTTTGCAGGCATCGGACAAGAAACCGGCAGTTGTTCCACCTGTATCTGGTCGCATAAATATCAATTTAATCCTCCCGTAACACAAAACGGAAAATCAATAAGTATATATTCCTGTTCACCTGAGTTGAGAACTATCAACGGGAATGCCATTACTACTATCGGTGTTATTGCTCACGAAATGTCTCATGCATTCGGCGCTTACGATTTTTACGATACCGATTACAACGGTTCGGGCGGAACTTATCCCGGTACAGGAGACTGGGATATTATGGCAAATGGAAGTTATAACGGATCTCCCGAAGGAAGTCGTCCTCCGCACCACAATACGTTCACTAAAATTCAATATGGCTGGGTAACGCCAATCGTACTCAATTCATATACCACAGTAACCAATATGCCCAATTCAACCGAAAATCCGGTGGCATACCGCATAAACACGACCTACCCTAACGAATATTATCTATTAGAGAACCGTCAAAAGAATAAATTTAACACTACCGTACCGGGAGCAGGGTTGCTTATTTGGCATGTCCATGCACAAGTAAATCAGGGGGGAATGCAAAACTGTGTGAATTGTATGCACCCGCAAAAAATGTATCCTGTTTGTGCCAGCAGAAATACACAAATGCCTACCTCATCCCCTTCCAGTTACGGAAATATCAACAGCGGAGGATGTCCATTTCCCGGAACCAGCAACAAAACTTCTTTTACCGATGAAACTACCCCTGCCATGAAATCGTGGAACGGCGCCAATACCGGTAAACCAATTACCAAAATCACACATGCCAACCAATTGATTAGCTTCGTTTTTATGGAACCAGTAACTAACTACACCATTACCGCTACCTGCGAAGCCAACGGGTCTATATCTCCTGCCGGCGTTACTACCATTGCTGAAGGAGGCTCGCAGGAATATACGATAACTCCAAATGCAAATTATGACAGAAAAGAGGTTTTAATTAACGGCACTAACAATCCATCTGCCGTAACATCAGGAAAATATATGTTTACCAATGTACAGTCAAACCAAACTATCCATGCTACTTTTGCCCCTCAAATCTATCAGGTAACTTTTAATGCTAACGGCGGAACCAATACTATGGAACCTCAAAGTTTTGTTTTTGGCGAGTATCAAAAATTAAACCCTAACGGTTTTATAAAAACAGAATGCCATTTTGAAAATTGGAATACTAAAGCAGATGGAAGCGGAACATACTATGAAAATGAACAGAGTATTTCCATCACTGCAAATATGCTGCTGTTTGCCCAATGGAAGGAAAACACCGGTATTGACGAATGGGCAAATAATGATTCTCCGATACATATTATCCCCAATCCGGCAAACAATTACATTGATTTGCAAATTTCAAGCGCAGGGCAAGCATCGGGTATTGACTTTTATAATGCTTTCGGACAATTAGTAAAAAGTGAGCCTTATCATGGTGAAGAACATAATGGTGCTATCACGCAACGTGTCTCAATTATCGATTTGAGTCAAGGAATCTATTTAGTAAAAATAGGAACTGCAACTGCAAAGTTGGTAGTGTACTAATTCCGTGACGAGTGACAAATGACGAGTGACAAGTAAAACCAGAAATATGAAAGAATCCTTAAATTTTGACACCCTGTTAATTCACGGTTCCGATATAGAGGAACCCTTCGGGGCAGCCGTTACGCCAATTTACCAGGCAAGTACTTACAAATTTAAAAGTGCTGCAGATGGCGCCGCCTGTTTTGCCGGAGAAAGTCCCGGATTTATTTACACCCGCATCGCAAACCCTACTATTAATGCTTTGGAAAAAACACTGGCGCAGTTGGAAAATGCTGCCAAATGTATAGTAACATCCAGCGGAATGGCTGCCGTGAACACCGTTTATATGGCATTTCTGAGCGCCGGAGACCATATCGTTTCTACCGATGCCGTTTACGGTCCTTCGCGCGTGGTCATCGAAAAATACTGGTCGCGGTTTGGTGTTGAATACAGTTATATTGATACTTCCAACATCGAAAATATTAAAAAAGCGATTCGCCCCAATACAAAGATGCTTTACATCGAAACGCCCACCAACCCAACCATTGCCGTTACGGATTTGAAAGCCGCAGTAGAGATTGCCCGTCAATATAATATATTAGTAGTAGTGGATAATACTTTCTGCACGCCTGTTTTACAGCGTCCGTTAGATCTAGGCGCTGACATAGTCGTTCATTCTATGACAAAATTTATTAACGGACATGCCGATATTGTTGCCGGCGCCATTATGTCGAAAACAGATGCATTAGATAAGATTATCCGCCCCACAATGATCAATTTGGGTTGTTGTATGGATCCTACTCAGGCATATATGGTAATACGCGGTGTGAAAACATTATCTTTACGTGTAAAAAAACAGCAGGAAAATGCGCAGATTATAGCCGAATGGTTAGAAAAACACCCCGCTGTGGAATGGGTAAGATACCCCGGATTGAAATCCCATCCCCAATATGAAACAGGGAAACAACAGATGGAGGGTCCCGGCTCGCTCATCAGTTTTGAGTTGAAAGGTGGATACAAAGCAGGCGAAACACTTATGGATAACATTCAACTGATTCTGTTAGCCGTTTCTTTAGGTGGTGTGGAATCGCTAATGTCGCACCCCGCTTCGATGACGCACTCTAAAATGAGCAAGGAAGCAAGGTTGGCAGGTGGAATTACCGATGGTTTAGTGAGATTTGCCGTGGGTATTGAAGAAGTAAACGACATTATTGCAGATTTGGAACAAGCATTAGGCAAGTGTATATAAATAAAGAACTTTTCTTAGATTTTCTTAAAGAACGGGAGGTTACGTGGTTAGGTATTGATTTCTCAAAGGCTACCTTTACCCGAAAAGGCTTTGATATGCCAAATGATGTGTTACAACTCTATCTCAATGAATGGAACGCATTGATTATCTCCGACCAGAAAAAGTACGACATCCGTGTGGCATTCAGAAAACCAATTGTGTATTTTGATTTATCATACATAAAAAAACAAAATAAACTTCATAAAGGAGATATCATTATCCGTGATGTAGTACGAATGAAAAATCTGCTCGATGAAAATCTTATTGCCAATTATGTACGACAAATTACACTGCCCGCACTCTCAAAATATGCGCTCCTTTTTATAGTAGAATCTTTTGACAACACAATAAAGAAAGGTTCTGTTTGGGTAAACATCCTTAAAAGCGATACCAAAGAATTGATATTCAGCGATAAATTTACAGAATCGCCCGGAGGCTTTAATATCAAATCGTATTGGGCTCGGATATTCTACAATATTTTCTTCAACATCAGCCGAACAACGTACTTGCAATGGGAACATCTTGTAATGGAGGAGATGATTAGATGATTAGATCTTACGGTCTTAATTACTCTTGTCGTTTTAAAGAACTTTTATGCAACAGCAATAAAAACTCCTCCAGAAATTGCCTGTAGTTTTCATCTTTTAACATATTCTCTTCGTAAATCTCTACCACCTTTTTCCATTGATTGGGTTGCAATACAGGGAGTGCGTGTTTTGCTTTAATAGTTGCAATTTCATCTACCACTTCCATTCGTTTGCTTAATAGTTTGCTAATTTGAATATCAATATTTTTAATTAGATTTCTTTGAATGAATAGTTCACGCTCCGCCAAATTACCGGCATCGGGTAATGTAATATTTTCCAGCAGATGTGCAAACTGTGAAGGCAGGAGTTGTTGTTTGCTATCCGACAGCGCCTTTTCGGGTGCATAATGCACTTCCGCCATCAGTCCGTCGAAGCCATAGTTAACGGCAGTTTGCGCCACATTTTGCTGTAAAGAAACATTTCCGGCAATATGGGCAATGTCGCATAACACAGGAATATCGGGTAATTTCATTTTCAAAGCCACCGGAATCTCCCAGCAAGGGGCATTACGATACACATTTTCATTTTCAACGGAAAACCCGCGATGAACTGCCATCACACTTTTTATACCGGCATTTTGAAAACGCCGGATAGCGCCTGCCCACAAGTTAATATCAGGATTTACGGGATTTTTTACAAGAACTGTAAGCGAGGAGTGTTGCACTGCATCTGCAATCTCCTGCACTATAAACGGATTTACGGTAGTTCTTGCGCCAACCCAAATAGCATCTGTGTTGTTCCTAATACACAAGGAAGCATGTTCTTTCGAGGCAACCTCCACGCAAATTTTAAAACCAAACTGTTCTTTAATCTCTTTTAACCACTCAAACGCAGTATCTCCAACCCCTTGAAAATCGCCAGGATTTGTCCGCGCTTTCCAAATACCACATCTAAAATACTGAAAATCAAAATGATTAGCGTGGACTGTGTTGAATTCAAAAAGCGCTTTTGCAGTTTTGTAAAGTTGCTTTTGGGATTCAGCAGCACACGGACCGGCAATAAGAATTTTTTGAGTGTTCAATTTTGATGTTTTTAATCACTAATCACTATTTCTCCTTTACCTTCTCAATATACAACCTTAAAGAGTGAATACCGTAGTTGTCGGCTTTATTCGAAAACTGGTTCACTTCTAACGAGTAAGTTCCGGTCTCTGAAAAAAATCTTTTGGGATAAACTGTTAGTTTATAGATTTTCTTATTAGGTGCATCTCCTTTTAAATAAGGTTCTTTAGGATGAACGAAGTTGAACAGGAGCGCTTTAACGGTTTTTCCTCCGGCAGGACTTATCAATGTGAAAGTTGCATCAAATTTTTCAACATTGGGAGTTCCTACGAGTTCCAACTCAAGAACTACTGAATATGGTTTCTCCGAAGCTTTAAGCGGCGCCTCAAAAGTGATTGCCTTTTGCTCAAAAGCCCAATTGTTGTCAGGAAATACAACTTTTTCATCATATACAATTGATTTATTGCAACCTGTAAATAGAAGAACGGATAAAAGAGGAAATAATAAAAATGTTAATTTTTTCATTGTTTTTTGGGCGCAAAAATATAAAAATAGTAACAGGCGATGAGTGACAGGTGACGAGAATAAAATCATTAAAAATTGAGTTAAATCTTTTGTCATAGCACCTCAAAAAAAAGAATTAACCAAAAATTGAATATTTATTTTTTGGCACAGTTGTTGCAAATAAGTACCCGCTTTTTAGCAACATTAACAATTATAAATATTAACAATTAAATCATATTTACTATGGGAAAAATCATTGGAATTGACTTAGGAACCACCAATTCATGTGTGGCAGTTATGGAAGGCAGCGAACCCGTTGTTATTCCAAATAGTGAAGGCAGAAGAACTACGCCTTCCATCGTGGCTTTTGTAGGCGATGAACGTAAAGTGGGAGACCCCGCTAAACGTCAGGCAATTACAAATCCTACCAAAACTATTTACTCTATTAAGAGATTTATGGGCGAAACCTGTGCACAAGTGAAAGACGAAGTGAGCAGAGTACCATACAAGGTAGAATGTGTAAACAACCTGCCTAAAGTGCTTATTGACGACAGAAAATTTACTCCGCAGGAGATCTCTGCAATCGTTCTTCAAAAAATGAAAAAAACCGCCGAAGAATATTTGGGACAAGAGATTACCGAAGCCGTAATTACTGTGCCGGCATATTTCAGCGACTCGCAACGGCAAGCTACTAAAGAAGCCGGCGAAATTGCAGGATTAACCGTAAAACGTATTATCAACGAGCCTACTGCAGCAGCATTAGCTTACGGATTAGACAAAAAGAAAGCAGACTCTAAAGTGGCAGTATTCGATTTGGGCGGCGGTACTTTCGACATCTCTATCCTTGAATTGGGAGACGGCGTGTTTGAAGTGAAATCTACCAACGGAGATACCCATTTGGGCGGCGACGACTTCGATCAAATGGTTATCAACTGGTTGGCAGATGAATTTAAAAAAGATTTCAATGTAGATTTGAGAAAAGACCCGATGGCGCTGCAACGACTGAAAGAGGCTGCAGAAAAAGCCAAAATCGAATTGTCGAGTTCTAACCAAACGGAGATCAACCTTCCGTACATTATGCCGATTGACGGTATTCCGCAACACTTGGTACGCACGCTTACACGCGCTCAGTTTGAACAACTTTGCGACACACTGATCCGCAGAACGGTTGAACCGTGTAAAAAAGCTCTGGCAGACGCAGGTATGAAACCCGCCGACATTGACGAGGTTATCCTTGTAGGGGGCTCTACCCGTATCCCCGCTATCCAAAAAACGGTTGAAGATTTCTTTGGCAAAACCCCTTCCAAAGGTGTTAATCCGGACGAAGTGGTAGCCGTAGGCGCTGCTATCCAAGGGGGCGTATTGAGCGGTGAAGTGAAAGACATCTTGTTATTAGATGTTACGCCTCTGTCTCTTGGCTTGGAAACGCTGGGCGGCGTTATGACACGACTGATTGAGTCAAATACCACCATTCCGACCAAAAAAACCGAAACATTCACTACAGCAGTTGATAACCAAACCTCTGTAGAGGTGCATATCCTTCAAGGCGAAAGACCTATGGCAAACCAAAACAAGAGTATCGGACGTTTCCATTTAGACGGCATTCCGGCAGCCATGCGCGGCGTACCGCAAATCGAAGTTACTTTCGACATTGACTCGAACGGCATCCTGAACGTTACCGCGAAAGACAAAGCCAGCGGCAAAGAACAGAAGATACGTATTGAAGCCTCCTCCGGCTTGAGCGACGACGAAATCAAGAGAATGAAAGCAGAAGCAGAAGCAAACGCAGAAGCTGACAGAAAGGCAAAAGAAGAGATTGACAAACTGAATCACGCCGACTCATTGGTTTTCCAAACGGAAAAACAACTCAAAGAGTTTGGAGACAAAGTGCCTGCCGAAGATAAAGCCAAAATAGAAGCCGCAGCAGCCAAACTGAAACAGGCACACGGCGACAAAAACATCGCCGCTATTGACGCCGCTACGGCTGAACTGAATGCTGCGTGGAACGAAGCCTCCCAAAAGATGTACGCACAAGGGCAACAACCCGGCACCGACCCATTCGCAGGCGCAGGCGGAGACCCATTCTCGCAAGCAGGCGCACAACCCAACGCAGGCGCAAACCCCAATCCTTCCGGTGAAGACGGCGTAACTGATGTGGATTTTGAGGAAGTGAAGTAGTTTTAATGAACAATTAATAATGAGCGGTGGAACAATGTTCTACCGCTTTTTTTGTTGCAGAAAAAATATTACTATTTTCGCGGCTACGAATAATACAGTAAAATTAACATCACACTCCCTCCTTCCTCCTAACCACTAACCACTAACCTCTAACCTCTAACCTCTAACCTCTAACCGCTATTGAACACCCAACCTCTTCATCAAAACAAAATCGTACTTGTCGGCTTTTCGGGGGCGGGCAAATCTACTGTTGCCAAAAAAATTGCGCGACCTCTTAATTTTTCGGTGATAGATACCGATAAAATTTTGGAAGAAAAATACAAGATTTCTGTTTATGATACTTTTGAAAAATATGGGGAAACAGTTTTTCGACAGTTAGAATATAAAATTTTAGTAGAAGCGTTGCAACAGGAGAATGTAGTGATAGCCACCGGCGGCGGCGCTCCCTGCTTTTTCGATGCTATGAAACTCATCAACGAGACGGCATTCTCAATCTATATTGAGATGTCACCAAAATCGTTAGCACAAAGACTATTCCGTGCAAAAGTAACCCGTCCACTCACTAAAAACAAAACCGAAAAGGAGTTGTTGGATTTTGTAAATGAACAACTTGCAGTGCGTGCGCCTATTTATAAACAGGCACATTTAACGGTAAGAGGGGAAGATTTGAATCTAGATGAATTAATGCGGTATGCGATAAGCGACAACATTAAACTTGAAATTTTTAAATCTTAAATTTCAGTCTCCACCCACCTGTAAACCTTATCATTCCTCCTCACCAACTCAGGAATGAAAATAGAGCAGTATTCGCCTTTTACCGTTTGATTTACGGGTTCTAAATCCACTCTTATCTCGTTCACTTTCACATCTATAACGCCTGTGGTGGAACCGAAAATCATAATTTCATCACCTACAGATATTTCGTTGGTTTCGATTAAGATTTCGGCAACTTGCAGTTTGGAGAAGTAGTTGGTAATTTTTCCTACATATTGTTTGGTGCGGGTGGCTTGCGAGCCGTAATTTTGTGTCCATTCGCCCACCTTTTGTCCTAAATAGTAGCCGTCCCAAAAATCGCGGTTATAAACACTCCGCAATTTGGTTGTCCATTCTTCAATTTTTTCTTTATTATAAGTTTGATTTTGAATGGCTTTTATGGCTTCGTGATAGCATTGTGTAACCATTTTCACGTATTCGGGCGAGCGCCCGCGACCTTCAATTTTTAACACAGTTACACCGGCGTCTAAAATTTTATCCAAAAAACCGATGGTACATAAATCTTTGGGCGACATAATGTATTGGTTTTCAATAGCGAGTTCAATTTCGGAATCTACATCTTTAACATGGTAGCCGCGTCGGCAGGGTTGCAGGCACGCCCCGCGATTTGCCGAGTAGTTGAAATTATCCAAACTGATATAGCATTTTCCGGAAACCGCCATGCAGAGCGCCCCGTGAATAAACATCTCAATTTTAACAAGTTCTCCCTTTGGTCCGCAAATCTTTTCTTCCTCAATCCGTTTTACGATCTGTTTTACATCTTTCAGTTCGGTTTCGCGTGCCAATACAATGACATCGGCAAATTGGGCGTAATATTTTACGGATTCAAAGTTTGTAATATTACACTGAGTAGATATATGTATTTCTAAACCAATCTGTTTACAATAATTCATCACTGCCATATCGGAGGCAATAATGGCAGAAATACCGCTTTTTTTTGCGGCATTCAACAAAATATGCATGGCTTCAATTTCGTGATTATAAATGACAGTATTTACGGTTAAATAGGACAAAACGTTGTTTTCTTTGCAAATTTGCGCAATTTTTTCAAGGTCTTCAAGCGTAAAATTTGCGGAGGAGCGGGCGCGCATATTCATTTCTCCCACACCAAAATACACAGAACCCGCGCCCGCATGTATGGCTGCCATCAACGCCTCGTAAGAACCTACGGGCGACATAATTTCTATAAGAGGGGAAGAGGTTAGCATAGATTTAACTCTTTTGTAGAACATTCTTTATCGCATTTATATTTACCTCTCGTTCAAATGAATACGTTTGGCTTTTCAAGTTACATAAATTGTAGTGTTGTAATGCTTTTTCCATCATTTCATGTAACAACATTCCTTTTGTATCTTCAATTTGGTGTTCAAGCGTTATTGCCAAATTTCCTTTACCACCAAGAGTTTTTTGTAAAATAGCGCTTATTATTACCCCTATTCTTTTGATTTCTCTTAGTAAATAATCTTCCTGTTCCATATTTCTTTTAAAAACACGCAAATTAACATGAAATTTTGAAAGCGTTCTGAAATCCGTTACGTTTTTTTTTATTTTTTTGCCAACGAAAAAAGATGGACATCAAATGGAGTTAAATACAAACTTATATCTGGGCGACTGCCGGAGGGAATTAAAGAAAATTCCTGACAATTCTGTTGATTTGATTGTAACATCACCACCATACGCAGACCAACGACAAGCAACTTATGGTGGCATAAGTGTTGATGAATATGTTGAATGGTTTTTGCCTATTTCTAAAGAACTCCTCCGCGTACTGAAACCCACAGGAACTTTTATTTTGAATATAAAAGAGAAAGTCGTTGATGGAGAACGGAGTACGTATGTTATGGAACTCATTCTCGAAATGAGGAAACAGGGCTGGCTTTGGACAGAAGAATTTATTTGGCATAAGAAGAATTGTTTCCCCGGTAAATGGTCAAACCGTTTTCGTGATGCATGGGAAAGGCTTTTACAGTTCAATAAAGACAAAAAATTCTATATGTACCAAGATGCTGTGAAAATCCCTATCGGCGATTGGGCAAAAGGTAGATTGAAAAATTTAAGCAAAACGGATAAAATTCGAGATAATGCAAAAAATGGTAGCGGATTTGGAAAAAACGTCTCCAATTGGTTGGGAAAAGAAACTGTGTATCCGACAAATGTAGTTCATTTAGCGACGGAATGTAACAATAAAAATCACAGCGCCGCCTTTCCGAGAGAATTACCTGAATGGTTTATTAAGTTGTTTACGCAGGAAAATGATACAGTGTTAGACCCGTTTATGGGTTCAGGAACTACGATAGAAGTTGCTAATCGAATGAAAAGAAATGCAATAGGAATAGAGATTGTTCCCGAATACTACGAAGAAGTTCAACAACAATTTGCCCCAATAGAATATTATGTAATGGAACCTGATATTGAATATGAAACAACTGAACATAAAAGACGTTACGCAGTACGTTGAAGCCAATATAGGCATATTTCACGAAAAACGAATAAAAAGTTTGGATAATTTGAAATTGGACAAAGTCCTGAAACGCAAAAATCCCTATTTGTTTAAAGCTAAACATACAACAACTTCAGAGCAGATTATCAGAGGTATTGTGGATGCCCATATTTCCTCTAACGAAGAGACAATTTTTGGTGATTGGTTAGAAGGATTAGCCATTTTCATTAATGAAAAAGTTTATAATGGGCGGAAATCAGGAATTCCAAATATTGACCTTGAATTTGACAAAGACGGTGTGAGATACATCATTACGATAAAGTCAGGTCCGAATTGGGGAAATAGCAGTCAAATTGCAAAAATGATTTCCGATTTTAAAACTGCCAAAAAAACTTTAAGAACAAGCAACTCACTGCTTAACATTACAGCAATAAACGGTTGTTGCTACGGAATAGACAACAATCCTGACAAAGGCGATTATTTTAAATATTGCGGACAAGAATTTTGGTCATTCATTTCGAGCAATGAAAATCTGTACATTGATATTATTGAACCATTAGGCAACAAAGCAAGAGAGCAAAACGAAGAATTTCAAAAATCTTATTCTCAAATGATTAACAAATTTACCAAAGAATTTTCCAATATTTATTGTAATGACAATGGAGAAATTAATTGGGAAAAGTTGGTGCGATTTAACTCAGGAATAGCGAAAAAATGATACCTGTATATAACGAATAATCCACCTAATATCCATACAATCTTAACCTCTCACCCCTTTAACCCTTACACCTTTAACCCTTAAATATGACATTTCAAATCTACAACACCCTTTCCAAGCAAAAAGAAACATTTGAGCCCGTTGTGCCCGACAGGGTTGGGCTGTACGTTTGCGGTCCTACTGTTTACGGAGAACCGCACTTGGGACACGCACGCCCCGCCATTACTTTCGACATTCTGTTCCGGTATTTGACGCACATTGGGTATAAAGTGCGCTACGTGCGCAATATTACCGATGTGGGACACCTGGAAAACGATGCCGACGAAGGGGAAGACAAAATTGCAAAAAAAGCACGGTTAGAACAGGTTGAACCTATGGAAGTGGCACAGTTTTACATTGATTGCTATCATCGTGCCATGGATAAACTGAATGTGCTACGCCCCTCTATCGAGCCCCGTGCCTCCGGACATATTATGGAACAAATTGAAATGGTTGAGAAGATTTTAGAAAAAGGATACGCCTATATATCAAATGGTTCTGTTTATTTTGATGTGCCGAAATATAACGCAGATTTTGGTTACGGCAAACTTTCCGGCAGAGTGTTGGAGGATATGATTGCCAACACCCGCGCGTTGGACGGACAAGACGAAAAACGTCACCCTGCCGATTTTGCACTTTGGAAAAAAGCCGCGCCCGAACATATTATGCGGTGGCACTCGCCCTGGAGCGACGGATTCCCCGGCTGGCATATTGAGTGTACCGCAATGAGCACGAAATATCTCGGCGAACATTTTGATATTCACGGCGGCGGTATGGATTTGCTCTTTCCTCATCATGAATCGGAAGTGTGCCAGGCTACGGTTGTAAACGGCAAAGAATCGGTAAAGTATTGGATGCACAACAACATGATTACGATTAACGGACAAAAAATGGGCAAGTCGCTGGGCAATTTTATTACGCTGAATCAGTTTTTTACCGGCGAACATCCGTTGTTAGAACGCGCCTACTCGCCTATGACTATCCGCTACTTTATTTTGCAGGCACATTATCGCGGCACGGTAGATTTCTCGAACGAAGCGTTAGGGGCTGCCGAAAAAGGGTTGCAAAAACTCTACGCCGCCGAAAAGTTATTGGATAAACTTCCGGCAAAAGAGAAATCGGACGAAAACATAACCGATTGGATCCAACGTTGCTACGACGCCATGAACGACGATATGAATACGCCCAAACTCATCGCAGAACTTTTTGATGCCGTGCGAATTATAAACAGCGTGAAGGAAAATCACCTTTCATTAACAAAAGAAGATATTGAACTGCTGAAAAACAATTTCAGAGTTTTCTTCTTTAACATTTTAGGATTACTGCCCGAAGAAAACAACGCCGGAAATAATGCCATTACCGAAGGTTTGATGCAGATGATTATAGAGATGCGACAAGATGCCAAACTCAATAAGAATTGGGCGGTTGCAGATGCTATCCGCAATCATTTGGCGGCGCTGGGAATTACGATTAAAGATACCAAAGAGGGGGCGGTTTGGGAGATGTAAATAGTGATTAGTGATTAGTGATTAATGATTAATGATTAGTGATTAGTGATTAATGATTAATGATTAGAGTTTAGAGTTTAAAATAAAAAATTATGAGCAATATTAAATTATTTGAAGACAAGCAAGTTCGTACAACTTGGAGCGAAACGGAAGAAAAATGGTATTTTTCCGTACAGGATGTAGTTGCATTATTGACTGATACTGTTGATGTAAAGGATTACATCAAAAAGATAAAAAAGCGCGACCCTGAATTAAATTTCAACTGGGGGACAATTTGTCCCCTGTTTGAAATGGTTGCTGCCGATGGTAAAAAACGTAAAATCCAAGCAGCCGATTTAAAAGGCATTTTGCGCATTATTCAATCCATTCCATCTCCTAAAGCAGAGCCATTTAAGCGTTGGCTGGCGCAGGTGGGAAGTGAACGAATTGAGGAAATAGAAAACCCTGAAATTGCTACACAACGCACTCGAGAACTCATTTTCTCAATGCTTGGCGAAGCTTCCACAACGGCGATTGTCCGCACACAAAATCCCAAAGGTTTTGGACAAAATAAACAGGCGGCACATCAAGGTGGCAAAATTGCAGGAGACGCACGGAAAGCATTGGAATTAAAAACAGGCGAAAACATAGTTTCAGAGAATAATTTTTTACCCGAAAAGATGAGTACAAAAAGGCTAAAAAAATAACAAAAAACAACGATGAACTTTACCATACATCATTCTGACTCAAAATCTAACGCCCGTGCGGGAGTGATTTCAACAGCGCATGGCGCGATTGAAACGCCCATTTTTATGCCGGTAGGCACGGTGGGCGCCGTGAAAGCGCTGCATATTAAAAATGTAAGAGAAGATGTGAAAGCCCAAATCATTTTGGGAAATACTTATCATTTATATTTGCGTCCGGGATTGGAAGTGTTGCAACAAGCGGGCGGATTGCACAAATTTAACGGATGGAACAAGCCCATATTAACCGACAGCGGCGGCTATCAAGTATTCTCGTTAAGTCATAAACGCAAAATAAAACCGGAAGAGGGTGTGTGGTTTCAGTCGCACATTGATGGCTCGCGGCACTTGTTCAGCCCCGAAAAAGTGATGGATATTCAGCGCGTTATCGGCGCTGATATTATGATGGCTTTTGACGAATGTACCCCTTATCCGTGCGAATATGCGTATGCAAAAAAATCTATGGAGATTACCCACCAATGGCTGGCACGTTGCGGCGCACACTTTGACGCCACCGAGCCACTGTACGGTTATGAACAAACGCTGTTTCCCATTGTACAGGGCAGTGTTTTTAAAGATTTGCGCGTGCAGTCCGCAGAATTTATCGCTGCACAAAACCGCGAAGGAAATGCTATCGGCGGCGTTTCCGTAGGCGAACCTACAGAATTAATGTACGAAATGACAGAGATTTGTTGCAATATTTTGCCCAAAGAGAAACCGCGCTACTTAATGGGTGTGGGAACTCCTGCTAATATATTGGAATGTATCGCTATGGGTGTGGATATGTTCGATTGCGTGATGCCTACCCGAAACGGACGAAACGGCATGATTTTTACATGGGACGGCATCTTAAACATGAGAAACGAAAAATGGAAATACGACTTCACCCCTATTAATATTAATAGTGAACTGTTTGCAGACCAAGAATATACACGTTCATACCTCCGCCATTTATATGTTGCAGAAGAAATGTTAGGACCGATGATAGGAAGCCTCCACAATTTGCATTTCTATTTAGAGTTGGTGAAAACTGCGAGAAATAAAATTGAAGAAGGTACGTTTACTGCGTGGAAATCGGAAATATTACCGCAAATATCAAAAAGATTATAAATAATCAAAGAAATTAATACTATGAAAAAACTTGGCTTTACCTTAATTATTGCGCTCATTATGATAATGTTCGGCACATCATGCAAAGAGAAAATAAATATTTTTTCTATTCAAGATGATATCAACTTTGGCGCACAATTTGATGAGGAAATTTTGAAAAACAAAGATTTTGTTATTCTTCCAGAAACGCAGTATCCCGAAGCGTACAGAAAAATTAATCAATTTAAAACCACCTTGTTGAATACAGGAAAAATGACTCATGTTAATGATTTTAATTGGACGGTGAGAATTATTAGAGATGATGCTACCATAAATGCTTTTGCCGTGCCGGGTGGGTATCTTTATTTTTATACAGGACTGATAAAAGCGTTGGATAATGAGGCAGAATTTGCCGGTGTAATGGCACACGAAATGGCACATGCTGATCGCAGACACTCTACTGCGCAACTTACCAAACAGTATGGAATAGACCTTTTGCTTTCTATGTTGCTGGGTAAAAATAGCAATCAATGGGTAAATATTGCGGCAAATTTGGCTTCAGGACTGACCGAACTCGCATTTTCAAGAAGCGATGAAAATGAAGCCGATAAATATGCGGTAAATAATACTTATGTAACTGAGTGGGATGCGCGCGGCGTGGCAGATTTTCTCAAAAAGATGGATTCTCATTCGCCAACCCCTGTTTTTTTAAGTACGCACCCTTCGGATAAAGACCGAATTGCAGCCGTAGAGAAAGAATGGAAGACGTTAGGAGGCAAACAAGGCGAATATTTTGCAAGCCGTTACGCTGAGTTTGTTAATTCCTTACCCTAACCTATCTTACGCGCAATTTTTGCCCTTCTCTGAGAAAGTCGCTTTTCATATTGTTCAACTTCTTCAGTTTATCCACAGTGGTATGATATTTTTTGGCAAGTCCGCCTAACGTATCCCCTTTTCTAATTGTAATGTATTGAAGAGAAGGATCGTTCGATTGTCCGTTTTGGATTACCGTTGCTATTGGGTCGGTATTTGTTCTTAATGCTTTTCCGCCGATATAAAGCGTATCGCAGGCAAGTTTGTAGTTTTGAAAATCAACAATACGAGCGGGATTAAAGTGTTGTCCCAGATAACGTGTTTCAAAATGGAGATGAGGACCTCGTGAGCGTCCGGTATTTCCGCCCAAGCCAATGGTATCTCCGGCTCTCACCGTTTGTCCGGGATTTACTAAACGTTTAGATAAATGAGCATAATAGGTTTCCAATCTGTTGTCGTGGCGAAGTACTACCAAATTTCCGTAGCCGCCGTTGTTGTAGGTAGAAACGCGCACAATACCGTCGAAGGCAGCCACTACGGGAGTTCCTTCAGGGAATGGCATATCAACGCCCCAGTGCATTCTGCCTCTGCGTCTTCTTACGCCGTACAAAGATGTGGCTTTATATTTTGCCGGATGAATGTAATGTCCCAAAGCGATAGTGTCGGGACTAATAGTGCGGTCGTGTACATAATGTACCTTTAAAATATCAAAATTTGAATAAATACCGTACCCAGGCATCCAGTTAAAATAGATAAACATCATAGATTGGTCGGCGCCTGTATCATCTTCATACTCATCAAAATCCTCTTCATGCTCTAAGGGTGATTCATCAAAAGAGAGCGTATCACTTTCTCTAAAATTCAATTGATTGTTTTTATTTTTAACTTCCTGCGCCATACTTGCAAGGGGTAAAGTCAATATCAAACAGAGCAAGTATGATAGTCTAATTATTTTTTGTAACATTTTATTAATATTTGCGCTTTCTTTTTTAACTTTTAAGGGCGGCGAAAGTAGTCTTTTTTTTATTTATTTACTTGTTTGTATAAAATGTGGTTAAACACCATAAAAAAAGAATTAACCTAAAATGTCAATGTAAAGAGATGTCTCAAAAGTCATTTTTTTCAAAAAAAACAATATTTTTGCCATACCATATATATATTAAAAACAGAAACGATTACCATGCTCAGTATCATCATCTGCACCTATAACAGAGAAAAATATATTTACAACGTGCTGCAAAGTTTGGTGCAAAACGACTTTCCTACAGATTTGTACGAAATTGTGTTGATAAATAATAACAGTACCGACCAAACCGAAGAAAAATGTAAAACTTTTCAACAAGATTATCCACAAATTACTTTTCGTTATTTTATAGAAACTCATCAGGGATTGTCGTTTGCAAGAAACAGGGGAATAAAAGAAGCGCAGGGCGATACGCTTGTTTTCTTAGATGATGATGCTTTTGTAAATCAGGATTATTTAACAAATCTGGTCTATTACTTAAAAGAGTATCCCGATATGATTGCTTTCGGAGGCGAAGTATCTCCTCTGTTTGAAACAGGAATAACCCCTGTATGGCTTTCTAAATGGAGTTATTCCTGGGTGTCGGCTATTAATTTAGGAAACAAAGTTACTCTTTTTAAAGGAAATAAATTTCCCATAGGCGCAAATATGGGATTTCGTAAGGAATATTTTGAAAAATATGGAGATTTCAACACGTCTTTGGGAAGAAATAAGAAAAATATGATGGCAGGGGAAGAAAAAGATATCTTTAACCGAAGCAATAGAGAAACGGAAAAGATTTACTATTTGCCACAACTCAAAGTGAAACATGTTATTCCGGAAAGCAGAACGACAAAAGCATATATTAAAAGGTTAGGCGAAGGAATTGGTATGAGTGAACAATTGAGAACTTTGTATATTTCAAAACGTTGCTATGTTAAAAGAATTTTTTCTGAACTTATTAAATGGGCTGCATCGTTGATTCTTTGTTTAAATTATCTTATAGTTTTAAAACCGCAAAAAGGAACTCTACTTTTGCTATTTCGATGGAATGTAACAAAGGGATTGTTTTCTCATATTCATTAACATTTAATATACATTTATAGTTATGAAAGTAGCTTATCTTATTTTGGCACACCATCAGCCGATATTACTTAAAGAACTGATTACCGCTCTCAACAAACCCAAAGAGCAGGTATTTGTGCATATAAACAAAAAAGTAGATATTCAGCCTTTTGAGACATTGCTAAAAGATAAGTGCATTTTTACGGAACAACGGGAAAAAATTTATTGGGCAAGTTTTTCATTTAAGAAAGCGTATATGCATCTTATAAAAGCGGCAATGGCTATAGAAGAATTTGATTATTATACTTTTCTCAGTGGCGTTGATTTTCCCATAAAACCCATTAAAGCATTTGAGGCATTCCTTGAACAGCACAGAGGCAGCGAATTTATTGAGGCTTTAGCATTAGAAGACTATCCTGACGATAAGATATTAAAAAAAAAGCAACGCAGGTATTCCGGGTATTTTATTTTCCCCAATTATCCTAAGTTTTTTCTGAAGTTAAATTTTGGTATTGCAAAAATTCAGCGAATATTTTACAAACGTAAACCTTACAAAGGAGAAAAAATATTTCATGGATTAACGTTTTGTACCTTGACACACGCATGTTTACAATATATCATAGATCGCATTGAAAGTGAACCTGCGCTTTCCCGCTATTTTAAATTTACATTCGCACCGGATGAAATGTTTTTTCATACCATTATCGGAAATTCACCCTTTGCTGAAAAAATAATTCATAACAACCTGCATTGTATTGTATTTGAAGAAGGAAAATCTAATCCAAAAGTGTGGCGTATGGAAGACAAGGAAATCTTACTTTCGTCACAAGATTATTTTGCACGCAAGTTTGATTTGTCTATTGACGCCGCCATCATTGATTTGCTGAAGCAACATATATCTCTTAATTGCAACCCTAAGATGATATGAGAATTTTTCGTTTTAAATTACAGATGCACTACCAAATCATACTGGGTATTTTACTGGGTATTGGGTTTGGTTTTTTCTTTTCGGAATATGTTTCTTACGTGGACTGGCTAGGGGAACTCTTTTTGCGCGCCCTGAAGATGATAGTAGTTCCGCTTGTTTTTTGCAGCGTTATTTCCGGCGTTGCCAATATTAGTGCACAAGACAATTTTTTGCGCCTCGGCGGAAAAACATTAGGTTTCTACTTGCTTACCTGTATGCTTGCCATTTTTACGGGATTGTTTTTCGTAAATATTATTAAACCCGGCGCAGATGTTTCTATTGAACTTCCGACAGTTCAATCTCAATTGATCACTGCTTTATCCAAACGCGACCTGCTGCTCAACTTAGTTCCCGATAATATCTTTCAGGCGTTTTCTTCTATGAATATGATAGGAATTATCATTTTTGCGATACTTTTTGGCATTTTTCTGGGAAAATCAGAACATTCCGGTGCAAAAAGTACAAAAAATGCGATTGAAGGTATTAACGAAGTAATTTTAAAACTGACCTCCGCTATTCTTGCATTGGCGCCGCTGGGCGTGTTCGGTATCATTGCCGCGGTGGTGGCAAAAGATGCTTCAAACGGGGAGGCGTTATCAGGATTGCTCAAAAGTCAGGGTATCTACCTGGGAACTGTTTTTGCCGGCATAGGCTTTCATACCTTTATCACTTTGAGCGTTTTGTTGATTGTTTTAGGGAAAATAAATCCTTTAAAACATCTGGCAAATATGAAAAATGTGATGCTCTTTGCGTTTTCCACTGCCTCTTCTAATGCTACCTTGCCACTGACATTGAAAGAGATGGAGTGCAAATCGAAAGTACCTTCTAAAATTGCCAATTTTACGTTACCGCTCGGGGCAACCGTGAATATGAACGGGACCTCGCTCTACGAGTGTGTTGCCGTAATCTATCTCACTCAGATTTACGGATTGGATTTGTCGTTTGCGCAACAACTTACCATAGTGTTTGCTTCTTTGATGGTAGGGATCGGCTCCGCCGGAATCCCTATGGCAAGTCTGGTTATGACGGTAGTAATCATTCAGATGGTAGGACTGCCCCCCGAAAGTATCGGTTTGATTATGTTAGTAGATAGGTTTGCCGATATGGCGCGCACTATGCTCAATGTGTATGGAGATACGATTTGTACGTTATTAGTGGCGAAAAACGAAGTATAAGGATTTAAGATTTAAAATTTAGTCGTATTTGGAAAATTTTACAGATATTTGCACCGTAATAAAAAAAACGCTTATGCCAACAAAAGAAGACGCACTAAAAAAAATTGAATCATTAGTTGAGCGTTTTAACGAACAGAAAGCGTTTTACAAACACAAAGACTATAACGAAACGCAAACAAGACAGGATTTCATTAACCCGTTTTGGAAAGCGCTTGGCTGGGATATGGACAACGAAAACGGCTACGCCGAAAGTTACAGAGAAGTGGCGCACGAGGACAGAATAAAAGTAGGCGGAACAACAAAAGCCCCCGACTATACTTTTAAACTTATGGGCGTAAAAAAGTTGTTTTTTCTCGAAGCCAAAAGACCCAGTATTGACATCAAGACCAATGCTCAACCTGCACTGCAAGTTCGCAGATATGGATGGAACGCCAAACTGCCGATAAGCATCATTTCAAATTTTGAGGGATTGGCAATCTATGATTGCACAAAAAAACCGAATCAAACAGACTCGGCAAGTACAGCACGTATTAAATACATTACGTACACCGATTATATTAAAGAATTTGATTTTATTTGGAACACTTTTAGTAGAGAATATGTACCGAAGGGCAACTTCGACAAATATATCGGGAGTGACACCAATAAAAAGGGAACGACCACCGTGGACGAAGATTTCTTAGCTTCGCTTGACAAATGGCGCGCAGAACTTGCTTCTGATATTGCCTCAAATAATAGCAAAAAAGGAATTACGGAAGATAAACTCGCTTTTATAGTACATAACCTGTTGCATCGTATTATTTTTCTTCGTATTGCCGAAGACCGCGGCGCTGAACCATATGGAGATTTACGCAAAGTAATTGAAAACGGCGATTATTACAAAAACCTGATAGAAAGGTTTCAATTAGCCGACAAAAAGTACAATTCAGGGTTGTTTGATTTTACCAAAGATAATATTAGCGCTCAATTAAATGTTGGTAAAGGCGTTATTAAAAAAATTATTTTAGAGCTCTATTATCCGCATTGTCCTTACGAGTTTTCCGTATTGCCGATAGAGGTATTAGGTAGCGCTTATGAGCAATTTTTGGGCAAACAGATAAAACTTTCAAAAGGCAATAAAGCCACCATTGAAACAAAACCCGAAATTCGCAAGGCAGGCGGTGTATATTACACCCCGCAATACATTGTGGATTATATAGTAAAAAATACAGTGGGGAAGTTGACCACCCCTGACCCCTCCAAAGGAGGAGAATTGACCCCCGAAGATGTGGCAAAAATTAAAATTTGCGACCCGGCATGTGGTAGCGGCAGTTTTTTGATTGGCGCGTATCAGTATTTGTTGAATTGGCACAAAGAGTATTACACAAAAAAAATCCCCTCTTATCCCCCACCTCTTCCGCTCTTACACTCTTACGGTCTTACGGTCTCTCCACTCACCCCGATAGGCGAATTGACCACCGCCGAGAAAAAACGCATTCTGCTCAATAATATTTACGGTGTGGATTTAGACGACAACGCGGTGGAAGTAACCAAACTATCGCTTTTGCTCAAATGTATGGAGGGTGAAACGTATGAATCTATTGAAACAGAAACAAAACTTCATCACGACCGTGTTTTACCTACTTTAGACCACAACATTAAATGCGGAAACAGTTTGATTGACCTTGATTATTTTGACCAGGAATTAGATAATGGCGAAGAACGAAAAATAAAACCGTTCTCGTGGGAAAAGAATTTTCCGGAAGTATTTGACCGATTAGTACCTGCCGAAAATATCAATCCTTTTATAGAACATAGTAAAAAAGTATGGCAACTACAAAAAGAAGCAGAAGCATTAATAGCAGAGTACACGGTTCGTGAACCGGATATAAAGCATTTAGTACGCGCTTCAGGCTTTGACTGCGTAATTGGAAATCCGCCGTATGGGGCAGAATATGGAAATGATATAAAAAATTATTTGTCTTATAAATATAAATTACCAATACCCATTGCAGACACTTATTTAATGTTCTTACAACAGGCTTATAATATTGCAAAGAATAATGGTATTATTTCATTTATTATTCCGTCAACTTGGCTTTATATGCCAAAATTCAAAGAATTTAGAAAAACAATTATATCAGAAAAAACTTTAAAAGAAATTCAACTTTTTAGAAAACAGGTATTTACAGATGCAACAGTTGAAACGTGCATAATTATAATAGAAAACAGATTCCAAAATAATTATACATATAAATACAAAGAAATTAAAGAGGAACCCAATTCATTTTTGGGAGAAACTATTTTTCAAAATCAGATTGATGTACTGAATAGTCAAGAGTATAAATTAATTTTATCTCATAAAGAAGAAGAAAATTTATTTGAAAATATCAGAAAAAATAACACTCTGCTAAAAGACATAGCGCTTACAGTATGCGGTTTAACACCATATCGTAAAGGAAAAGGTGACCCGCCTCAAACTGAAAAAATTGTAAAAAACAGAGAATATGATGCAGATTATAGAAAAGATGATACCTATCGAAAATATTTAATGGGGCGAGATTTCAATAAATATCAATGGCATATTGAGAAAGAGCGTTGGATTAGTTATGGAAAATGGTTAGCAGAACCAAGATACAAAGCGCCTTTTGATGATGAAAAGAAAATTGTTATCCGGCAGACTGCCGATAAATTAATAGCACATCTGGATACAGAAAAATATTTATCTCTAAAAAATGTCCATAATGTAAGAATAACAATTGCAGATATATCATACGAATACTTACTTGCTATAATTAATTCCAAACTGCTAAATTGGTGGTATCAAAATCTTATTCCCGAAAAAGGACGTGTTTTTGCAGAAGTTAAAGTTGTAAATCTTGAAAAACTTCCTATAAAAATCATTGACTTAAAAAACATCACAGAAGTTCAACAACAAAAACAAATCATTAAACTTGTGAACCAACTTTTGCAACTCAACAAAGAGTTGCAAACGGCAACATTGCCCAACCACAGAGATCAGATACAATCAAAGATTGGGTATTGCGAAGATAAAATAAATGCGATTGTTTATGAACTATATGAATTGACGGAGGAGGAGATAAAAATGGTAGAAATGAAATAATACTCTTTATATTGTTTAAATATTAAAATTATGAATAAATTAACATTCAAAGTTCGCCTACCGTACACCGCACACCGCTTTCTGCTTTCTGCCTTCTGCCTTCTGCCTTGCTTTGTGCAAGCGCAATATACCGAAGCCGACATTTACAACTATATTGACACCTACAAGGAGATTGCCATTCAAAAGATGGTGGAATATAAGATTCCGGCAAGTATTACTTTGGCGCAGGGGATTTTTGAGAGCGCTTGCGGGACAAGTCGTTTGGCAACTGAAGGCAACAACCATTTCGGGATAAAATGCCATAAAGAATGGGAAGGGGAAACTCTGAAACACGATGATGACGAACTGCAGGAATGTTTTAGAAAATATCAACGACCTGAGGATTCTTACAACGACCATTCTCAGTTTTTGATTACCCGACCGCGCTATGCCAAACTGTTTACTTTGGATGTGATGGATTATCAAGGCTGGGCACGGGAACTGAAAGCCGCCGGTTACGCCACAAACCCCCAATATGCCGACCGTCTTATCAGTTTGATAGAGCGTTTTGACCTCGCCAAACAGGATACAATTTGCATACTATTGTTCGGAGATAAAATAAAACAGAAATAAATCTGTTTCTATAAAGATAAATTATAATAAAATGGCTCGGGATTTCTATTTTTTCAACCCTGATACTATGTCGTTTGAAAAAGCGCAATTGACGTTTTGGGGGTTTATCCGAAGAATTCTGTGGCTTCTCGCTACTGCCATAGCATTCGCAATCTTAGTACTTTGGATAGCCTTCTATCTTTTTGATTCGCCCCGTGAAAAGATGTTGCAGAGAGAAAATCATGACTTGAAGGAGCAACTGCAGATCGTCAGCCAAAAATTAGAAGTGATGGATGTGGTGCTTGAAGATATTCAAGATAGAGACGACCAGGTATATAGAACAATTTTTGAAGCAGAGCCTATTCCCTTAGAAATAAGAAATCCGTGGTTTAACTTAAAAACCCGATACGACTCCATTCCGCTGAATGAAACATTGAAATTGTTGAAAAATATTGATTTAAAAACACAGGTATTATTAATCAAGTTAAGCAAAGAGCGTAAATCTTTGGATACGCTATTGCTACTGGCAGAAAATAAAAGTGATATGTTGGCGGCTATTCCTGCCATACGTCCTATAAAGAATATGTATAATGTAACCTCCGGTTTTGGGATGCGTATTCATCCCGTATTAAAAACCTATCGGAAACATACGGGTGTGGATATAACGGCGCCGCGCGGAACACCGGTATATGCCACTGCCGACGGCGTAGTTTCCCGCGAACAGGCACCCACAGGATACGGTACTCATATTCTGATTAACCACGGATTCTCTTATCAAACGCTTTATGCCCATTTGTCGAAAAAAATAGTCAAACCCGGACAAAAAGTAAAACGTGGCGAATTGATTGGCTATGTAGGAAACACAGGGCTTTCAATGGGCCCCCACTTGCATTATGAAGTTTGGAAAAACGGAACTCCCGTAAACCCCGTACAATTCTTCACCAGCGATATCACTCCCGAAGAATACAATGCCATTTTGGAATCTTCCAAAAAAGTAAATCAGGCACTATCTTAATTTTATACTATGAATTTTCAAAAATTAAAACTCTTCTGGAAAAAATTAAGACAATATTGGACGCTCCCTTTTCGTCTTATTATTAGAAATGAAACCAATCTGCACGATTCATTCAGTTTCAAATTATCGCCCCGAAGAATTTTCGTGATTGGCACTCTGTTTTCTATACTCATTATCACCTTAACGGCTATTCTTATTGCCTTTACGCCCTTGCGGGTTTATGTACCCGGTTACACCAATCCCATTGAATATAAACTCTACAGACAAATGCTTACACGGATAGATTCTATAGAAAAAATAAATGCTATCCACAAAGTTTATTTAGATAATTTTTATAATCTACTCAATGATATTGTGGTTTTTGAAGAGATGGACGCACCCAACGAAGGAACAAAAGAAAAAAGGATCAAAGACAAAGAGAAATCGGAGCAATCCTTAAAACAGGTTAATGACGCGGCAGACCAACTGCTCATTGAAATTACGGATAGAACTGCTAAGACATATATCCCATTATCTCAACATACTACATACCCCACCTTTGCCTTCACAATGCCTGCATTGGGAAAAATTTCAAAACAGTTCTCTATACAGGACAAACATTATGGTATTGATATTGAAAATGAAAAAGGGACGCTAATTACTGCCATCGCAGATGGCGTAATTATAGGTGTTGACGATTCTGAAAAAGAGGGCAATATTCTTATTATCCAACATGGTGGAAATATGGTTTCCCTGTATAAAAATTTAGGACTTTTATTAAAAAACAGGGGTGACAAAGTTAAATCCGGCGACCCGATTGCCACAATGGGAGACCAAAGTAAAGAATCTCAAAGACCATTCTTGCATTTTGAAATTTGGTATAACGGAATGCCTCTTAATCCGGTGGAATATTTTGTGCAATAGGGTATAAGGCAGAGTAGCGTATTTCTGGCTTTGTCTGTTTTCGCATTGCCTTTTCTACAGGGGTATCGCCATTAAACAAAACCACACGTCGGCTGTCAGTGGGTGCCTGTCAATCGGATTTTGCATAAATCCAAAGTATAGTTTGTGCTTCGCCCTGCGAGGTTTTGTGTTAGTATTCCAAGTTCGACAAGTTCTGTCAAGTCGCGAGTGGCGGTGGTTTTGGTCGTTTTGGTGATTGAAATGTACTTTTTGGCGGTCATTCCGCCTTCAAAACCATCTTTGCCTGCGTCAAGCATTTTGTTGATTGCCTTTGTCTGTCGCTTGTTCATAACAGATTTATACTTGTCAAAAAACAGTGTCTTTCTGATTGAAAAATCCAAAATTTCTAATGCGTTTTGTTGTGCATCAATGAGTAGTTGCGAGAAATAAAGCAGCCAACTGTCTATTTCGAGCGTATTTTGTGCTCGCTTAATTTCATCGTAATATTTATTTTTGTTTTTCTCAATAGATTGAGAAATAGACATAATAATCTGCTTGCCAAGCGATTCTGATAAACATTTTTCGATTAAAACCCTGCCGATTCGTCCATTGCCGTCCTCAAAAGGGTGAATACTCTCAAAATAAATATGTGTAATTGCAGCCTTTACAATGATTTTCTGCATATTACCATTCGTTTTGAAATTGTTGTACCATTTTACAAAGTTGTTCATTTCTTGAGGGACTTGACTGGAAGGCGGGGCTTCAAAATGTATTTTTTCTTTACCCACAGCGCCCGAAACAATCTGCATAGATTCTTTGCCTGTCCGATAAACACCTGCATTTACGTATTTTGAGTTGGAAAATAAAATTTCGTGCCACGTTTTGATAAGTTTTTCTGAAAGTTTCGTTTTAAAGTTGTTACGAATTTCCAACATCAACAGGACAATATTTTCTGCCCGACGGTCTTTAATGTTTTTTATAGTTGTGGTCAGACCTAGTTTTTTAAGAAAAGAGGAACGTACATCTTCCCTCAACAACATTTCACCTTCGATTTCAGAAGTTTTAACTGCTTCCGAAATCATTATGTCAAGGATTTCATTTTGTTGTTTCTCGGAATTAAATGTCTTTAAAATACCGAATATTTCACCCGAAAGTTCTGCGAATTTCAGTACGTTATTATTTATAATATTCTCATTATAAATAAATTCTGCCCATTTTTCAAATTGCCAATTATACATAGATGGAAGCGTTTAATTATTTTAATCGGTGCAAAAATACAATTTTTTTGAGCCAAATATAATTTCTTTTCGGCTCAAAGCAATTCTTTTTGTAATATTCGCGTTATAGTGTCCTTTTGCCCAATAGCCTTTTTAACTTTTTTGTCATTTTTAACAATAAAATTTATTTAATTCTGTTCTAATACGCCTTTTGTCAGTTTAGACCAAGGACACTTGTTCATATTTTCTGATTCAATGTAATTGCCAAAAATCAAAAGATTCATTTCTGTACCACTCAGTCCTTGATTTTTAAATGTGTCTATTAGTGTTTCGTAATACAAATTACAGATAAGGTTTTTCTATTTCTAAATTTTTCTTGATGTGGTCAACACAACCATCAAGAATATTTACTGCCCAAACACACGTCCCTGCATTAATCATTAATCACTAACTCCAACGCTCGTTTCATTGCAGCCTCTAATCCGTTGCAGTCTTTGCCGCCGGCAGTGGCTAACGTGGGTTGTCCACCGCCGCCGCCCTGCATCAATTTGGCAGCCTCACGTACGATGTTGCCGGCGTGTAACCCTTTGGCAACCAAATCATCGGAAAACGACACAATTACATTAGGCTTATCCCCAAATGTTGTCCCAAAAATAACGACAAGCGAATCTGTATGGTTTCTGATTTTATAAGCCGCCTGTTTCATCATCTCAGGGAGCATCACATCTTTGTAAAAGATTACGTTCAGGTTGTTTACTTTTTTTATGGTGTTAACAATCTCTTTGGCAAAATGTTGTACCCGTTCCTGTTCAAAAACTTCCAATTCTTTTTTTGCTTTTTCATTTTCTTCAAACAATTTGGTTAATCCTGCCATAATATTTGAGGAGTTGAAGAGTTTTTGAATATCGGCAATCATTTCATATTGCATATTTACAAACTCTTCCGCGTGTTTACCGGTAACGGCTTCAATACGGCGTACTCCTGCGGCAATGGCGCTTTCGGAAAGCAATCTTACGTAGCCGATGTTGCCGGTTGCAGCAGTATGTGTACCTCCGCACAGTTCTACCGAATCGCCAAACTTTACCACACGCACTTTATCGCCATATTTCTCTCCAAACAACGCCATAGCACCCATCGCCACTGCCTCCTCCATCGGAATATCCTGCAAAGCACAAAGCGGAATGTTGGCTCTAACCAACTCATTGACTATAGATTCTACTTTGCGAAGTTGAGTGTCTTCCACTTTTGAAAAATGAGAAAAGTCGAAGCGAAATCTGTCGGGCGCTACCATAGAGCCTTTTTGCTCTACGTGCGTTCCTAACACTTTCCGCAAAGCAAAGTGTAGTAAGTGCGTGGCAGTGTGGTTGTTTTGAGTAGAGATTCGGTTTTCTTCATCTACTTTTGCAGTAAAAATGGTATTCAGATTATCGGGTAATCTATTGGCAATATGCACAATGAGATTATTCTCTTTGAGCGTATTCACAATTTCAATCCGGTCGTTAATATTTTCCAAAATTCCCGTGTCTCCTGTTTGTCCACCCGATTCGGCATAGAAGGGCGTTTTGTCCAACACAATCTGATAATAACTTTTTCCTTTCGATTTTACATTTCTGTATTTCAATATTTTAGATTCACAGGTTAATGTTTCATAACCCACAAATTCGGTAGGAATTTCCGTTTTAACCAATTCTACCCAATCCTCAGTTTCTATGGTGGCGGCGGCACGCGAGCGCTGTTTTTGCGCCTCCAACCCTTTTTGAAACCCCTCCATATCTACCGTCATCCCTTTTTCAGATGCCAACAACTGCGTTAAATCTATCGGAAAGCCGTAAGTATCAAACAGTTCAAATGCGAATGAGCCATCAACAACCCTTTCTGCTTTCTGCCTTCTGCTTTCTGCTTCCTTGTCACCGCTCACCGCATACCGCTCACCACTTACCGCTACTTCAAACCTTTGTATTCCGCTTGCCAATGTTTTCAAAAACGAATGTTCCTCTTCGCGGATTACTTTCTCAATGAGGTTTTGTTGGGCTACTAATTCGGGGAAGGCGTGTCCCATATTTTCAACAAGTGTGGAGACTAATTGACAGATAAACGGCTCATTAAGACTAAGAAAGGTATAGCCGTATCGAATGGCGCGGCGCAAAATTCTACGAATTACATAACCGGCGCCCGTATTGGAAGGCAACTGTCCATCGGCGATGGCAAAACTTACGGCGCGCAAGTGGTCGGCAACCACGCGCAACGCAATATCGGTTTTTTCGTCGTTACCATACGGTTTGTGCGACAACTGTGCAATTTTCTGAATGAGCGGTTGAAAAACGTCTGTGTCATAGTTCGATTTTTTATGTTGCACAGCCATACACAAACGCTCAAAACCCATACCGGTATCCACGTGACTGGCAGGCAATTTTTGCAACTCTCCGGAAACAAGGCGGTTATACTGAATAAATACCAAATTCCAAATTTCTACTACTAACGGATTGTCTTTGTTGATGAGCGAAGCGCCGTCAATTTTAGCGCGTTCATCATCATCCCGCAAATCAATATGTACTTCGGAGCAGGGACCGCAGGGACCTGTTTCGCCCATTTCCCAAAAGTTATCTTTCTTATTACCGTACAGGATACGCGATTCGGGCAGGTATATTTTCCAATATTCCAATGCTTCCAAATCGGCTTCAGTCCCTTCCTGTTGATTACCTTCAAAAACAGTGGCATACAAGCGATTCTCTTCCAATTTCATCACTTTTGTAAGAAACTCCCACGCATATTCAATGGCTTCTTTCTTAAAATAGTCACCAAACGACCAATTTCCGAGCATTTCAAACATAGTATGATGGTAGGTATCTTTGCCCACCTCTTCCAGGTCGTTGTGTTTTCCCGAAACGCGCAAACATTTTTGAGAGTCCACAATACGTTGATGTACAACCGGCTGATTTCCCAAGAAAATATCTTTAAATTGATTCATTCCTGCGTTGGTAAACATCAGGGTAGGGTCGTTTTTAATCACCATTGGCGCTGAAGGCACAATAGTATGCTGTTTTGATTTAAAAAAATTCAGAAATTCTGAACGTATTTCATTGCAATTCATAGAGTTACTGTTAATAATAACAAGGCACCAAAATAGGAAAAATTCACTATTTCTTTGTTTGATTTTTCACTTCTTCCATAAGTTTTTTCAGCGTTTCTTCGTCGGCTAAAAATTCATCTTTAAGAAGATTAAGATTATTGTCAAACTCAAAAACATAGGCAATTCCGGTGGGAATATTCAGGTCCACAATGGCTTCATCGGAGATATTTTTCAAGTGTTTGATAAGTGCGCGCAGGCTGTTTCCATGTGCGGCTATCAATACTTCCTTGTACGTTTTAAGCGTTTGTTTGATATTGGTTTCCCAGTAGGGTACAATTCGGTTTACTGTGTCTAATAGAGATTCTGTGCCGGGTTGTGCACCTGCTTCTGTAATTTGTTGGTATCTCGGGTCGTGTGCAGGATGCCGCGGGTCGTCTAAAGGAATTTCCGGCGGGCGGGCATCATAACCTCTGCGCCATTTTAGCACTTGCTCTTCGCCATATTTTTCTACCATTCCGGTTTTATTCATACCTTGCAACTGTCCGTAATGTTTCTCATTGAGTCGCCACGTTTTTTCCACCGGAATCCACGATAGATCCATCTCTTCCAACACATAGTTTAATGTTTTTATAGCGCGTTTCAGGAAAGAGGTATAGGCATATCTGAAATTAAAACCGGCGTTTTTCAAACGTTTTCCGGCGTCTTTTGCTTCATTCTCGCCGCGCTCTGTTAAGCCCACATCTGTCCATCCTGTAAACTGATTTGCTTGATTCCAAGTACTTTCTCCGTGTCTAATTAAAACTAATTTATACATAAGATTCTTTTTTTAATGAAGCGCAAAGATAAACAAGTAGGTTAAAGTACAAACCACTGTCGTTGTTTTTATTCATCATTTCATGATCTCTATACTTCGTTTCACAAACTCGCTTAATTTTTCCCCGGTCAGTAAATTTTGCGAGAGTAACGCCAAATCTATCAACTGTTGGGTTAAGTTAGCCTGTTTTTCCGTATCGGTTTCATTTAAGAGGTGGGTTGCCAATTCGTGGTTGCCGTTTACTACTAATGTATAATGGTCGAATGCAGCGTAGAAACTCTTCTGTCCTGACAGTCTCTCCATATCCTGATAGCGGCGCATAAATTCATTACGCGTGAGCATAATCGGCAGGTCGGTTTCGTTGAGCGACTCAACCTTTACTGTAAATTTCTCTTTTTCAACGGAGTTTTCAAATATTTCTTTTAATTTTTTAGTTTCTTCTTCCGATAATTTAGAAATCTGAACTTCATCTTTTTCAATTAGCTTATCAATAACATCTGCATCTACTCTGGTAAAGCGTGTTTTCTCCATGTTTTGTTCCAGCATATTGATAAAGTGTGTGTCTAAAAATCCATCGAAACAAAGTACGTCGTAGCCGCGTTCTTTGGCAGCGCTGATGTAAACGTGCTGTGCGTCCACATCGGCAGCGTACAGATAGATAAGATTTCCCGCTTTATCTTTTTGTAGCGCTTCCACATGAGTTTTATATTCATCGAACGTAAAATATTTATTTTCAATATTTTTTAGCAGGTAGAATGATTTGGCGCGGTCGTAAAACTTATTGTCCGTAACAGCGCCGTACTGGATAAACACTTTAATATCGTCCCATTTCTGTTCAAAATCTTCACGATTATTTTTGAACATCTCTTCCAATTTATCGGCTACTTTTTTGGTAATGTGCGTTGAAATTTTCTTTACAGCGGCGTCAGATTGCAAATAGGAGCGTGAAACATTCAGCGGAATATCGGGCGAGTCAATCACGCCGTGCAACAGTTGCATAAATTCCGGGATAATTCCTTCCAACTGGTCGGTAATAAATACCTGATTGCAATAGAGCTGCACTTTGTTTTTTTGCATTTCCAACTGATTTTTTACTTTTGGAAAATAGAGTATTCCGGTGAGGTTGAACGGATAGTCCACATTCAAATGGATTTGGAACAGCGGTTCATCAAAACTCATCGGGTAGAGTTCGCGGTAGAATTTCAGATAATCATCTTGCGTTAAGCCACTGGGCGCTTGTTTCCACAACGGATTGGTATTATTAACGATGCGGGGACGTTCCATTTCCACAGACTTTTCCTCGCCCTCCGGCTTATCCCAATACTTTTCGTTACCGCAACGAATAGGTACCGGCAAAAAGCGACAATATTTCTTCAATAAATCTACAATTCTAAATTCGTCTAAAAATTGTTCATCTTCATCTGAAATATGCAGAATAATTTCAGTTCCGTGTTCTTTTCGGTCGTGCTGTTCCATTTTGTATTGTGGTGATCCGTCGCACACCCAGCGCACTGCGGGCGTCTCTTCAATATAAGATTTGGTAATGATTTCCACCTCTTTAGCCACCATAAACGCCGAATAGAAGCCTAACCCAAAATGTCCGATAAGGTTGGCGGCATCGGTTCCCTTATATTTTTCAAGAAACTCTTCCGCACTCGAAAAGGCAATTTGGTTGATATACTTTAAGACCTCATCTTCGGTCATCCCGATTCCTTTATCCAACACGCGAAGCGTTTTATCTTTTGTATTTACAACTACTTCAATAGTGGTATCGCTTATATCCACCTGCGCTACACCCGATTTTACCAAAGTGTTCAACTTTTGCGTGGCATCTACCGCATTAGAGATCAACTCCCGAAGAAAAATATCGTGATCTGAGTAAAGAAATTTTTTAATAATTGGGAAAATGTTTTCTGTTTTTACGTTAATTTTTCCGGATTTCATATTTATTAGTGATTAATGATTAGTGATTAATAAAATTGTTGATTAGATTTTACAAAAACCGTGCCAATTTCATTGAGTTTTATTCTCCCGATTCTTCCGCAATAAAATTTTGATACTCCGTCAAGACTCTTGCGCGGGAAAGAAATCCGATGTATGTTCTGTCCGAACCGATAATGGGTAGGTTGTAGTTGCCCGTGCGTTTGAATTTTTCAATTACTGTTTTGGTAGAATCATCTTCATACACAAATTCTTCCGGCTCAATCATTAAATCTTCTACAAAAAGAATATCATATTTACTTTGGTCAAAAATAATTTCACGGTGAAAATCCATTACCAATAATCCGGCAAACTTTTGGGGCTTTTCAACCACTACAAAAAGATTACGGGTTGATTGTGCAATGAGGCGGGTATATTCTCTTAACGTGCTATGAATGGGAATAATTGCAACATCGTGGTCTATTAAAGTGTGCCAATCCACTTTTCGCATAGCAAAATGGTCTTTGTTATGGGTTTTCAGTTCTCCTTTTTCTGCTAATTTTTTTCCATACAATGAATATTTTTCAATGGGAGAAACGATGAGGTAAGAGATTGATGATGTTATCATTAAGGGAATAAGTAGCGAATAGCCGGACGAGAGTTCGGCAGTGAGAAAGATTGCGGTGAGCGGAGTAAGCATTACCCCCGACATAATGCCCGCCATACCGGCTAAAATAAAATGGAAGCAAGGTAATTGCAAACCAAAAAAGAGGTTTAGAGAATATGAAACGAAAAATCCGCAGAAACCGCCAATAAACAGCGATGGTGCAAATGTTCCACCAACCCCTCCGGCAGCTGTAGTAATGGAGGTTGCAACCACTTTCAATAAAATAATCGCCAGAATAAACCCTAAAAACAGTAAGGGAAAAGAGGCTAAAGGGTAAAGGGGCGAATTTTTAAAGATTAATTCCGGCACATTGAAAGAGAGAATGTCGTTAATGTAAATATAACCTTCCCCGTAAAACATAGGAAAGATAAAAATCATTCCGCCTAATATCAGTCCGCCGAGAATACCTTTCAGGTATTTGCGTTTTATTTTTGAAAACCAACGTTCTACGGCTCGTAAAGTTCTTAGAAAATAGAGCGAGATGATTGCGGTAAAAATGCCGAGTATAATATAGTAAGGCACATTTTTTACATTAAAAGCGTTTGCCGATACAAAAAAGAGTACATTGTGTCCCATAAAAAGGATGGAGAGCACAATTCCGGTAGCGGCAGCAATCATAAGGGGCAGTACGGTTGCAGCCGTAAAGTCAATCATTAACAGTTCGATAGCGAATACGAGTGCGGCTATAGGCGCTTTGAAAACAGCGGCAAAGGCGGCAGTACATCCACAAGCCAGCAACAGTACCGTATTTTTTGGGCTCATCTTGAAGTAGCGCGCCAAATTGGAGCCTATTGCCGAGCCGGTAAGTACCATAGGCGCCTCCAAGCCGACCGAGCCCCCAAAACCTACCGTAATGGAACTCGCCACCATAGAAGAATACATATTGTGAGATTTCAACATACCGTTATCGTTACTGATTGCGCCCAGTACTTTGCTGACGCCGTGACTTAAATCATCTTTTACCCAGCGGGTTACAAAAAAAATGGTAATCAAAATCCCCAGCAAGGGAAAAGCAAGGTAGAGGTAGTTGTGCTGAGCATGCGGAAAAGCGTTTGCCAGAAAAGAAGCCGTAACGTGTAGCAGATTTTTGATGATGATGGCAGCGGTAGCCCCAAAAACACCTGTAAAAAAACTCAACAACAGAATAGTGTTGCTAATTCCCAACTTTTGCTTGCTATACCGCCGCAGTTTGGAAAATAGAGACACGAAATATCGGGTGGTTTTAGTAATCATAAATCGGCTGCAAAAATCTATTTTTTATAAAACGTTTTGCTCTATTTTGTCTAAAAAATTCAAAACTTTATTCATATCTTTTATTTCTGTGGGTAAATTAACAATATGTTTGCTTGCATAGTCCGCATTGGGATAAAGCACAGTATCCAATTTCCATAACTCAAAGTCCTTTTGAACAGGGTGAATAGGGCTGCAAAACCATTCACCCAACGCAATCTGATGTTTTTCCGCTACACGAAAAACCTCTTCTTTGTTTTTTACCAACAAAGGATATTTCAAAAAAGAATGGTTTTCAAATAATGAAAATGGAACATAATTTTTATTTCTGTTCATCAAATATTCGGTATAGATATGGGCATTCTCTTTGCGCGCTACTAAGGTTTCAGGCAATGAGCGAAGATTTTTTATTCCTTTTTTTATTTGAATATCGGATAGTTTCATAAAATAGTTCGGAGGCATTTCAATAGAGTTTATCTCTTCTCCGGAGGAGGAGCCTAAAACCAGATTATGCCGACTTAAAAAGCGATATAGTTTTACCAAAAGCCAATAGGTATGTTCGTTTAACAATTTTTCTCTTACAAAATAGAGAAATTTTAAAGATATTTTCTGTTTCAAAGAAGGGTTTATCAACTCTTGATTAACTATTTGAAGTATTTCAGGAAGATTGTCGTTATTAACCAAAGCCACACCGCCGGTACCGGTTGAAAAGGGTTTATTCCACTGGGTAGAATAAAAAGCGGCATCGCAATAAGTTCCGTTTGGTTTTTGGTTATAATAACCTCCAAAACCGTGTGTACAGTCTTCAATCGTAAAAATATTCTGCTCTTTGGCAAATGTTGTAATTTTATCAATATCAGAACTTAAACCGAATGTATTTTGACAGATGATTACTTTTGTTTTGGGGGTAACAGCCTTCTTAATATTTTCAAAACGAGCATTATAAGTTTGTAAATCAATATCTACATAAATTGGTTTTGCACCCAAATAGATAATGGCATTGGCAACAACCACACAGGTAAAAGCGGGCAAAATCACTTCATCATCTTTTCCCACGCCCATAGTTTTAAGCAGGGCATACAGTGCCACACGACCTTTCCAGTAAAGGAAAATCCGGTTTGCGTCTGTATCGAGGCAGGCGGCAATATCTTTTTTATATGTAGTTTCTATATTACTCATAATATTCCGAAAAAACTCGGAGAAACAACCGCCACTACTCTTTCAACACTGTTCTTACCACTTCTCCTGATTTGGTTTTAGCCAATTTAAAATTTGCATATATTTTGTTTTCGTGCATTATCGCGTGCTACCAATCTTTGCCACAAAGTGTCATTCTCTAAACTTTTATCTAAATAGGCTCGTAATTCAGGGAAAGTCATATCTTTTGTTTTTTCATAAACTTTTGCCTGAATTTCTTCTTTCATTTTTAAACAATCAAATCTCTTTTCCATATACTAAATCTTTTGGGTTTCTAATTTCAAGTGTAATATAACCATTTTTCAGATTCTGTATCAAAAAATCCGCCTACTATTGAAGTGTCAATATAGATTCGTTGTTGTTTCACGTTTTTATTTATTTAATTTAAAATGCAAAAATATAATTTTTCAGTCGCCCGCATTGCCTGTAACGTGGAAATGTTAAAATACCAATCAACGACCCCACGCCATAAGAGAAATGCAACGTCATAAAACTCCATAATAAAAAGAAAAAATGCAGTTTTTTACATAATGCCAACCGTGCGCAAACTGCCGTTAAAAAACCGATATACAGTACTAATGAAGCACAGGAAATCCAAATGAGAGGTTGGTACAAAAAACTGAAAAATAAAGGAAGTATTAACGACAGCAGGAAGCAAAGCGGAATGAAGTGTCGTAAAGATAAAGAAGAGAACTTTTTAGTAAATTTCACCGTTAAAATATTCCATAATCCGTTGCTATAATTATTTTTAGCAAGTGCGGAAAATGTTTCGCGGGCATAATAAACGCAATCCATATTGGGGATAAGATAGAGTTTTCCTCCTCCTCTTAAGATTCTTTTATTCAATTCAATATCCTGATTTCGGGTAAGGCGGGTATCGTACAGTCCATATTTTGTAAAAACGGATTTATGATAACAGCCAAAGGGGACTGTATCTGCTTGTGTAATTTTATCAATACCAATTCTAAAGAGCGCATTGCCCACGCCAAAGCGATTGGAAAGCGCCTCCTTAATAGCCAGCGTTTTTTTGTTTTTTGTAAGAACGTCCGTTTTCCATATTGCCCCCACATTATCGGCATTTAAAGAGATAAGATGAGTTACAAGCACAGCAACATAGTTTTGAGGATAAGTAGCGTGGGCGTCCACACGAACGATAAACTCGCCCTGTGCCTGAGCAATACCCAGATTCATAGCAAAAGGAACCGTTTTGTCAGGATTTGGAAGCAGTTTGATAAAAGAAAATTGATGCGTGTAGTTTTGCACCATTTCAACCGTCCGGTCGGTACTCATCCCATCAACCACAATAATCTCCAATGGAAATTCATCTGATTGATTGCTGATTAGAGATTGCATACAGCAGCCAATATATTTTTCTTCGTTTCGGCAGGGGAGAATAATAGAAACAAGATGTGGCATAAACCGGATTACAGATTAGTTTTTCAAATTTAATACTGCAAAAATGCAAAAAAAGGGTTTACTTTTTCCTTTTATCTATTTTCCTATTTTTGCAGCCTCAAAATAAATGTTATGTCATTGAATTCTAAAATATTAGTAATCTACACCGGCGGCACTATCGGTATGATGATGAATAAAGAGACCAACGCTTTAGAGCCCTTTCCCTTTGAAGATATTTATGTTCACTTACCGATGTTGCGTTTGGTGAATGCGGAAATCTCCGTGAAAGAGATGCTTCCCCTCATTGATTCTTCCGACACTACCCCTGAGTTTTGGGTGCGGCTGGCTACGTTGATTTATGATAATTATAATGATTATGATGGCTTTGTAGTTCTTCACGGCACGGATACTATGGCATATACGGCGTCGGCGTTGTGTTTTTTATTGGAAAACCTCTCCAAGCCGGTCATCCTCACCGGCTCTCAGTTGCCGTTGGGGGTAATGCGTACCGACGGACGCGAAAACATCCTCAACTCCATTGAGATAGCAGCCGCTAAAAAAGATGGAAAACCCAGAGTGCCAGAAGTATGTATCTATTTCGAAGATTCGCTCTTCAGAGGTAATCGCGCTTACAAAGACAATGCCGAGCATTTTAATGCGTTCCATTCCGCCAACTATCCAAAATTAGCGGAAGTGGGCGTACACATTAAGTATAACGACGCTTTTATTCGCTCGGTAACCGACCATTCGTTGAAGTTGCACACCAAAATGGATGTTAATATTGCCATTTTAAAACTCTATCCGGGGATTACCAAACAGGCAATGCAGTCGGTTTTTAATACGGAAGGTTTGCGCGCCGTAATACTGGAAACTTTCGGCTCCGGCAATGCCCCCTCAAAGGCTGAGTTTATTTCAATATTGGAAGAAGCCGTCAATAAAGGGATTGTCATTGTGAACGTTACCCAGTGCAAGGGTGGGGGAACTGTGGAAGTGGGACGTTACGGTGCAAGTTTGCTGCTTAAAAAAATCGGCGTAGTGAGCGGACACGACATTACCACCGAAGCCGCAGTCGCCAAACTGATGTACTTTCTCGGCGAAGGATTTAACAACGCAGAAGTGAAACGCTATATGGGAATTTCGCTGAGAGGAGAGATAACGGTGTAGATGATGAGATGATAATGGATTACTCTAAACTCTAAATTATATTTTTATGAAAATAGGAATTATTTCAGACACGCACGGGTTTATTCACCCTAAAATTTTTGATTTTTTTGCCGAATGTGATGAAGTGTGGCACGCCGGCGATATGCTCTCTACCGATATTTTAGATCAATTATCAACCATAACAAAAGTACGTGCCGTTTACGGCAATTGCGACGGGTGGGATGTAAGAGGAAAATATAAAGAGATTGAGGTTTTTGAATGTGAAGAACATACGGTTTTTCTTAAACATATTGTTGGAAACCCTAAATTCTATAATGCAGAGGTATTGCCTTTAATTAAAAAAGCGAATCCTACTATTGTGGTTGCCGGGCATTCACATATCTTGCAAATTATAAACGATGCAAAAAACGGATGGCTCTTTATGAATCCGGGCGGAGGCGGCAAATTCGGACCTCACACGCACATCACTTTTATTCGCTTCGACATCAACGGCACGGATATTGGCAATATGGAGGTTTTTGATGTTGAAAAGTAAGTTTTAATCTTAATGGATTTTATGCCACCGAATAGATAATTTTCCATTCTACCTTCTACCGCTTACCGCTGCACCATCATCTTTTGCGTTAGCACTGAGCCGTCTTTTAATATCATAATAACAAAATAGCGGTTTGTGAAAGAATAACAGGGCAATATCTCCCCCGCTGGCGGGGGAGATATGAACTAAACAAATCTGTGTTTATCTGTAAAATCTGTGCATTTCGGCAGGCTCAATGATACATCTGTGTGCTAAAAGAATTTTGAGACTGTGAAGTTTTATTTTTGCCGGTAGTTAAAAAACAATTTAAACCTTAAACCTTAAATCTTAAACATTAATATGTTGCCCTTTCAGGGCGCAATTTATTCAATACCGCATTCTTGCCCCAAGGCGTTGCCTTGGGCTAATATATATAGCGCTTTCAGCGCTATATACTATTCTTTCACAAAAATCATTAAACCTTAAATCTTAAATCTTAAATCTTAAATCTTAAATCTTAAATCTTAATATGTTGCCCTTTCAGGGCGCAATTTATTCAATACCGCATTCTTGCCCCAAGGCGTTGCCTTGGGCTAATATATATAGCGCTTTCAGCGCTATATACTATTCTTTCACAAACCGTTGCACCGAAGAACCCTGTTCTGTTGTTATTTTTACAAAATAGATACCGGAATGCAAATCTGAAATATCCATCAAAATTAGGCTTTCTGCATTCTTCCCAAAAACATCAAACACCTCAACATTCGTAATTCGTAATTCGTAACTCGTAATTCGTAATTCCTAATTGTCACCACTCACCGCCTTACTACCAATCATATCTCGGTTTCTTTTTTCCGAAAGAGTAGGCGATATAGGCGTAGAGGTAAGCGGGTTTTGGTTTGTTAAACGCCATTTGTTGGATGAATGGAAAAATTATATCCATAGAAAATCCTACTTCAAGCAGTTGCAATTTCAAAGGATTATTGCTGAAATCAAAATTAAGTCCGATTTTTCCATAAAAACCCGGACGTACGGCAATTTTATGGAATCTGGCAAAAAACGGAGCAGCGCCATTAATATTGTCAAGGTTATGATATAGATTCTCAGGATCATATCGCTCTATCTTTGTATAAGGATACACGGAAATAGAGTCTTTATAAAAAATTTCCAAATAGGTAGGCAATCCGAAACAAATAGAGGCTCCGGCGCTGAAGAAGAACCGAATTTGTACGCCACCGTAATAAGGTTTGTGCGTAATGATGCGCTGATAGCCATACCCCCCGCGAAGAAAAAACAGGTCGTACAATTTTCCGTAATTGAAAGACCTTCCGGTGGAAAAAGTTCTGCCCAAAACCGCTTTATGGTTGATGTAATAGGAAAACTCAACCTCCCAAAATCGCTTGTCTTTATAGTTTGGCGTTTTTCCCTGCTGATAACCAAAACCAAAACCGGAACTGTTCAAACATAGCAAAAAATTCCATTCCTTTACAGTAATCACTTCCATATCAGCCTCACCAACTTCAATTTCTTGTGCCGAAAGAGAAAAATTGTAAATGATAAATCCGAAAATGAGAAGCCACTTCTTCATAATGATTTTTAGAGGATATTCAATTTTTGAGTGGCAAAAATAGTTTTTTTCTAAAAACTGCTATTTTTGCCACTCAAAAAATTTAAAATTTAAAGATTTAAAATTTAAAGTGAATATCAGGCTTTTAAATTTTAAACATTAAATCTTAAACCTTAAATTTTAACTGATGCACAAAATCACTTACAGAATAAAAGCGCTACGGTTGTTTTCACTGCCGCTCTCTTTATCCGGAATAATTACGGGTGGATTATTGGCAAACTCTTTCGGGCAATTTTCATGGTTGTTGTTTGGCTTGGCGTTCATTACAGCTGCTGCCCTACACCTTACCTGCAACCTTGCCAACGATGTGGGTGATTTTCAATCGGGAAACGACTCTTTTGAAAGCATTGGCTACGAAACCATGCTGATTTCGGGAAAATTGTCTGTGAAAGACCTTGCGATTATGATAGGAGTACTCACAGGTATTGCGGTGGGTTCAGGTATTGCGTTGGTATATTTATCTTTTGGAAAACTATTTACTATACGCTCACTCATTATGATTTTTGTGGGCGCACTTGCCGTTTTGGCGGCAATTTTTTACACGATTGGTAAAAAGCCTTACGGGTACAGAGCGCTCGGCGATTTGGCAGTCTTTCTCTTTTTTGGGTTGGCTGCGGTAGCCGGTACATTTTTTCTGCTTACCAAAACACTGCCCGCAACAATATTTCTACCTGCTGTTTCTATGGGATTTTTGATTACGGGAGTAGTGAATGTAAATAATATTCGTGATATAGAAAACGACAGGAAGTACCGTAAAACCATTCCCATTCTCATCGGCGAGAAAAATGCCCGACATTATCATACGTTTTTGGTTTTGTCGCCATTTATCCTGATGTCTGTATATAATATACTTTTACATAAAACTTTTATCTCGTATCTTTTTCTTTGTCTGTTGCCTTTTGCCGTTTACCATACAATTGTGGTGTATCGTCAAAAAGGACTGGCACTCAATAAGGCTATGGGAGGATTGATTTTGATTACGCTTTTGTTTGTTTTAAGCGCGTTATAAACTAAAACACCATGCTCATAGATAATATTAAAATCTTCTTCGGTAACCTCTTATCATTCAATGATAAATTTCCACTACTCTTTACTCAATTCTATTTTTGGGCGTTTTTTGCTTTGGTTTTTGCAGGATTAACATTGTTGAGAAATAAAATTATGCTGCGAAATATGTTTCTCATGTTTGCCAGCCTCTTTTTCTATTTCAAAACCTCAGGACTCTTTGTTATTCTATTACTGTTCACTACATTAAACTGTTTTTGGGTGGGAAAGAAAATTGATATGACCGAAAATATTCAAAAACGAAAGTGGTTTGTTTTTCTCGGCATTTTTATCAATCTGTTTCTGCTTGCTTATTTCAAATACGCCTATTTCTTTACTTCCATTTATAATTCGCTGTTTCACACTAATATTGAGATTGTGAATTATTTGGCGTTGTGGGCAAACAACTTTACAGGGAGTTCCTATTTTAGAGTGGATAATATTATTTTGCCGGTGGGTGTTTCGTTTTATACTTTTCAAAGTATCAGTTATGTGATAGATGTATATAGACGACGGATTGAGCATGTATCTAACTTTTTCGATTTCGGATTTTTCGTCAGTTTTTTCCCGGGTTTGGTGGCAGGTCCTATTATTCGCGCCAACCAGTTTATGCCGCAGTTGTATAAGAAGTTCTTTTTAAGTAGAAGACAGTTTGGAATTGCTGTGTTCTGGATTTTAAACGGATTGATGAAAAAACTAATACTCAGTGATTATTTAGCAGTGAATTTTGTGGACAGAGTGATTGAAAATCCGCATCTGTTTACCGCTTTTGAAAATTTGTCCGCTATTTTTGTCTATTCATTACAGGTTTATGCCGATTTTTCCGGCTACACCGATATTGCGATTGGTGTTGCTATGTTGATGGGTTTTTATATGCCTCAAAATTTCAATGCTCCTTATAAAGCCACTAATCCGGGAGAGTTCTGGAAACGGTGGCATATTTCATTATCCACGTGGCTGAAAGACTACCTCTATATTCCGCTGGGCGGAAACCGCAAGGGAAAATTGCGAACAAATATTAACTTGATGATTACTATGTTGCTGGGCGGGTTGTGGCACGGCGCAAGTTGGAACTTTGTGATTTGGGGCGGCTTAAACGGTTTAGGGATTATCATCTATAAATTCTGGCGAAAATTTACAAACCTGAAAAGGGTTTGGGTAATGCTTGCTCTTTTTCTTCTTTCGCTGCTTCTTTTCGTCATATTCCCGTTGCCCGCTTTCAAAATTGCGCTCGTGTGGACAGGCATGATCTGTCTTGGCGTTTCGTTATCTTATTTGTTTATTAATATTTTGAAAAAGAAACCGCTTCCACGAATAAACAGGGCGTGGAGTATATTTCTCACCTTTGTTTTTATTACCTTTACCCGATTGTTTTTTCGTTCCGGTTCCAATTTAGATCCGGCAGAACAAACGGCTCACGCGTGGAATACCGCCAAGTCTATGCTTAACCAAATCGGCGGCGCGTGGAATCTGACACAAATTCCTGAAATAGGGAACACTTACAAATGGGTATTTCTTCTTTTTGCATTGGGAATGATTATCCACTGGCTACCAGAATGTTGGAAAAGATGGTACAGAATCAACTTTACCATGATGCCCATTTGGGTTATTGGAATTGTGGTGGTGGCTGTCGTGTTTTTGGTGTATCAGTTTATCACTGCGGATTTGCAGCCGTTTATTTATTTTCAGTTTTGATATGGGCATACTTCACGTGCCATAAGTCATTACTGTTTTCTTTACTTTCGACATCTAAAAACAGGTGTCGAAAAACTTATGATTAATCTATTACGACAGTTTGTTCGCATTCTTTCTCGGCATTATAACTGTATGCAGGGCATTTGTATGCAGTATAGCAAGATGTTGTAATAATAGCAAGTGTCATAACGCAAAGAATTATTAAAAGTGTACGTTTCATAATGTAAAAAATTGAAAGTGCAAAAATAAAATTTTCTTCAATCCTTCAATATCACCTTTACAATCTCAAGTATCGCATCAGGTTTCGCAAATTGCCGGATCTTTTGTGCCATTGTTTGCGATTTATCCTTATCGGTCATAAGCGTTTCCAATATTGAGAACAGATTATCCTTAGCATCTTTATCGGGGAGCAGGATAGCCGCGCCGGCATCGGCAAGTTGTTTGGCATTAGCGGTTTGGTGGTCTTCGGCGGCAGTGGGCAAGGGAATAAGAATGGTGGGAGCGCCCACAATACAAAGTTCGGCAATGGCAAGTGCGCCGGCGCGGGAAATGATGTAGTCGGCAACACCGTACGCCAAATCCATACGCTTAATAAAAGGCAATATCTTAATGTTTTGTGATTCTAAATCAGATAATTTTGCTTCGTTGGCACGATAAAATAAATCGCCGGTCTGCCATAACAATTGACAATCCGTTTTTTGAAAATCTTCAATATGAGTTAAAACGGCTTCGTTGATTGTTTTAGCGCCCTGACTTCCCCCAACGATTAGAATTGTTTTTTTGTTTTTATCAAAATTGAAAAACGAATAGGCTTCTTCTAATTTAGGTTGAAAATTAATAATTTCTTCGCGGACGGGGTTTCCCGTTTTCACTATTTTCTCTTTTGGGAAAAAACGTTCCAATCCATCGTAAGCCACGCAGATTTTGGCTACTTTTTTTGCAAGCCACTTGTTTGTTTTTCCCGGATAAGAATTTTGCTCCTGAATAACGGTCGGGATATTCAATGCCTGTGCGGCGCGCAATGCCGGGCCACTGGCATATCCGCCTACTCCAATCACCACGTTCGGTTTAAAACGGCGCATAATCGCTTTGGCTTTGCGCATCGTTTTCAGCAGCACCAACGGCAGTTTCAAATTGCTTTTGATACCACTCCACGATAAATCTCTGCGAATACCGAAAACATCTAACCCTTCAATGTGATAGCCTGCTTCCGGAACGCGAGTCATCTCCATTTTCCCGTTAGCGCCGATAAACAGAATCTCAGCCTCAGGAATCTCTTTTTTGAGTTGGTTGGCAATGGCTAACGCCGGAAAAATGTGACCGCCTGTTCCACCGCCGGAAATAATAAAACGTTTCATATCGAATTTTTTATCAATTTTATCTGTAAAAAATAATGTGCAAAAGTACAGGAATTGCAATAATATCGGTCAAAGCAAACCAAAAATCATACTTTTGCACAAATTTTAGATAATGAAAAAAATTCTCGGAATAGGAAATGCTTTAGTAGATGCACTTGTTGAAACGCACGACGAATCAATTTTTAACAAATTCGGTTTAAAGAAAGGAGGAATGGAGATGATTAGCGCCGAACTGAAAAATGAAATTCACAGAGAAATAGATGGGTTAAAGCAAACAGTGGTTTCGGGAGGCTCTACCTCAAATACCATTTACGGACTGGCGCAACTCGGCGCTCATACAGGCTACATCGGAAAAATCGGTGAAGATGAAATGGGCGCTTTTTTCAAAAAAGATATGGAAAAAGCAGGGGTTACTACCCATCTTACTTATTCTAAAATAGATACGGGCATTGCCACCACCTTCATTACCAAAGGCGGAGAGCGTACTTTTGCCACTTACCTTGGCGCTGCTGCCACACAAACCCCTGAAGATTTACACGAACATATTTTCTCTTTGTATGACCTTATTCACGTGGAAGGTTATCTGATTTTTAATAAAGATTTAATATTGAGTATCTGTAAGTTGGCAAAGAAATGCGGGTTGCAAATCTCAATGGATATGGCAAGTTACAATTTGGTAGAGGCGATGCGTCCCTTAGTGGAAGAGTTGCTTCGCGATTATGTGGATATTATCTTTGCCAATGAAGAGGAGGCTTACGCATTTACCGGAAAAAAAGAACGCGAAGCATTAGAAGTATTATCCACTTATTGCCCTGTTTCTGTGGTCAAGTTGGGCGCAGAAGGCTCAATAGCAAAAGTACACGGCGAAACCACGGTCATTCCGGCTGTTAAAGCACATTGTAAAGATACTACCGGTGCAGGCGATATTTTCGCCGCAGGGTTTCTATACGGATTAACCCATAATTATACTATTGCGAACGCCGGTGCATTAGCCTCAAAACTAAGCGCTAAATGCGTGGAAACTATCGGTGCAAGAATATACTTGCGGTGAGAGGTTGGGGTAAAAATTAGAAATTATTTATATGTTTTTCAAAAAATCTGCGTTATTATCATTTTATTGTAATTATTACCCTATGAATACCACTCACCGCTTACTGCTCATCGTCTTCTGCCTTCTGCTTAGTTTCTCTGTTTTTGCCCAAAAAAACAGGATAAAAAAGCAGGACAAAACCCCAAAACAAACCGAAACCGTTGTCAATGAACGTGCCCTGTCTGCTATTTTTGCCGATGGACTTCGTGAATTTTATTCGCAAAACTATTCTGCCGCAACTAAGTCGTTTCAAAAAGTAATAATCAAAAATCCTAAACACGATGCCGCCTATTATTTGCTTCATAAAGTGGCTGTTGAACAAAAAGACTACTTGCTGGCGTCTCACTACTTGAAGGAAGCGATTAAATTAAATAAAAAAAATGAGTGGTATCCCATTGACTTGGCTAACGTTTACGAACAATTGGGCGACTACGCAAGCGCCACTAAAATTTGGGAAGAAGTTTGTAAAGTGAAATATCAAAATGAGTATTACTTAATGTCGCTGGCAAACGACTATTTGCAATTAGGAAAGTTGCAGGAGGTAATTAAAATGTATGATAAAATTGAAAACCTGTTAGGAAAAAGCGACGACCTTACCGAAACCAAAAAAAATATTTGGCTCTATTTGAACGATGTAAAAAATGCCGTACGGGAATATGAAAAACTGCTGGAACTCTATCCTTATGAAATTGGCTATTACATTACTGCCGGCGAAATCTATCTGTCGAACAATATGCCCGATAAAGCGTTTCCTTTCTTCCAAAAAGCGATGAAAATTGACGCCAAAAACGGAGCGCTCAATTTGGCTTTAGCAAATTACTACGAAATTGTAAAAAAAACTGCGGAGAGTTTTCAGGCGTTACTATGGGCATTCTCGTGTAAAGAATTAGAGATTGAAGAAAAATTGCCCGTTCTAAAAAAATACTTAGCCGACTCTTTTCGTTTGCACACTCCTGAAATAATGGAGAAAACAGAACAGTTAGCCCAAACCTTTTCAAATGCTCATCCTTACGATTTGGAAGGCTGGGCTACTTTGGCAAAACTCTGCATATTAAAAGAACAATTTGAAAAAGCCAAAACATTGTACGAAAAATGTATAGCATTAGATGAAAGTCAGTCTGCAATATGGGAAGACTATTTTTATGTGTTATCAAAAATAGAAGATTATAAATCCATCGCTTCTCACGCAAAACTTGTAGAAGAATATTTTCCCACGAATGCAAAACTTCAATACGGTTTGGCATTGGCTTTGTACAAAGAGAAACAGTACAACAGCGCTTTAAAGGCTGCTAAGCAAGCCCTTTCATTCACATTTGAAAACAGTTTCGTTGCAGAATTAAATTTGCTTTTGGGCGACCTCTACTTTGAATTAGACCAAAAAGAGGAAGCCTTAAAATATTGGAAAACCGCGCAACGTCGAGGCATTAACACTCCGGAACTGCAAAACAAAATAACGATAAATCAGTAGCACAGATGAAACGACTTTTTATTGCCGTGGATATTGAACTGTCGGAGCAATTTCAGACTTTAACCCAACAACTGCAATACGAATTAAGAAATGACGAGATTGTGTGGGTAAAAAGCAATGTACAACATCTTACTTTACGTTTTCTGGGCGAAACGCCCGACACTAAAATTGAGCACATTACTAATGCTTTAACTACGATAGCAAGTAAAACACATCCATTTGAATTACAGTTAGATAAAATGGGCGTTTTTGGCAGCAGGTATGCGCCTGCAACTTTATGGTACGGTTTCTCTGAATTTGCATTATTCAAAAATCTGTTTGAAAAATTGGAAGAAGAACTCCTTCAAATTGGTTTTCAGGAGAACTACGGTAATTTGGTTCCTCATATTACAGTGGGAAGAATTAAGAAAGTAGATAACAAAAAACGTTTTTGGGAAACAATTGAGAAATTGCAACCTCAATTTTCACAAACGATACCTGTTCAACAACTTAAACTTATTCAAAGCAAACTTACCAATGAGGGTCCAATATACAGGACGTTATACACAGCTGAGTTTAATATTTAAAATTTAAAGTTCACAAAATAAAAACCTTATACCCATACACTTATCCACCCTTTAACTTTTAAACCCTATATGGCGCTTCCTAAAAAGAAAAAAAAATCTCCCTTTACTTTCAAAAAACTGATTATTATCCCGTTATTCCTTGCGAATTGTATTGCAGCGTTGGGCTTGCTTTTATCTTTTCTAGCACAATTTATTCCGCCTACGTGGGGCTCATACATCGCATTTTGCGGTCTCGGATTTATTTATATCTTAGCCATAAATGCCTTGTTTGTAGTTTTGTGGCTTCCCATAAAATATCCGTTTGCCTTAATTTCGCTCTCTTTAATCCTATTAAATGTCGGGAATATGGACAAACATTTTCAACTTAAGGAAACAGAAAAACCACCCTCTTGCACCAATTGCATTAAAGTAATGAGTTATAATGTAAAACTATTTGGTTTGTATGATACCGAAAATAAAAAAATGCGCAAACAGAATAAGAACAAAATTCTTCAATATATTAATGAAGAACAACCTGATATTGTGTGTTTTCAAGAATATTTTTATGATCAATCGGGAAAGTTAGACTTTAATACCACCGACACATTACTTTCAATCTTAAAACTGAAAAGTAAGAACTCTCATTTTGAATATTTTACTGCAACCAGAGGCGATTTTTACTATGGATTTGCCACATTTTCCAAAAACAAAATCGTTGGAAACGGAATAGTGGAGATGCCCGACAGCACAGTAATTGCTACTTATATTGACTTTAAAAATAGAAACGACACCATACGCGTTTACAACTGCCATTTGGCATCTATTCATTTTGAAAATGAAGATTATGAAATTGGCAAACAATTGATAATTAATCCAATGAACGACCCTAAATGGCAGAAGAAAGTCAATATATTATACAAGAAAATGGAACTTGCTTATAAAATCAGGAGGCATCAGACAAAAGTATTGAAACAACATCTTAAAAAATGCTCTTATTATATCATTCTTTGCGGAGATTTGAATGATTCGCCTGCCTCTTTTGCCTATAACAAAGTGGCGGGTAATCTCAAAGACTCATTCAGAGAGAGTGGCAAAGGGATGGACCGAACTTATTTGGGGGAAACATTTCCCAAGTTTAGAATTGATTACATTTTGCACGACAGAGCCTATAAATCATACGGGCATACCGTTGGTACAGACATTTCAATTTCAGACCATTATCCTATCTACACGTGGATTTCATTATATAGAAACTGATTCTAAAGTGATGTGATGATGTGATGATGATATTGTGCGATATATCCGGTGCTGTCTCAAAAGTCTTTTTAAACACAAAGGACACAAAGAACCCGCAAAGGACACAAATATAAAATTGTGTAATACAATTCTTTGTGAACGTTGTGAAAAATCCTTGTGCTTTTTGTGGTAAAAGGTTTTGACTTTTTGAACAGCCCCTTGTCACTCGTCACTAAAGCTATAGCCTCCCGTCTACCTGCGCCCGCTCAACTACTCCTTTCACATCATATACCACGCAGGTCGGTTTTCCAAAATCGCGTAAGTTTATTGTTTTAAACTCATTATGCGCAACTGCCAGAATGATGGCGTCAAATTGATGTTTTAAATGCTCAAGATGTTCTGTTTTAACGGCAATTTGATACTCCTCTTCAATCTCTTTTTGGTTGGCGTGTGGGTCAAAAATAGTGATGTTGGGCGTGTATTCCTTCAATACATTATAAATATCTACCACACGGGTGTTTCTCGTATCGGGGCAATTCTCTTTAAAGGTAATGCCCAAAATCAGAATGTGCGCGTCTTTTACTAAAATTCCCTTTTTATTCATCAGTTTAATAACTTCGTAGGCAACGTACTCGCCCATCCCGTCGTTTAATCTGCGTGCGGCAGACATTACGCGGGGCAAAACGCCATAACTGAGCGCTTTCTCAATCAGATAGTAGGGGTCAACGCTGATGCAATGCCCGCCCACAAGTCCGGGCGTAAATTTCAGAAAATTCCATTTCGATGCAGCGGCTTCTATTACTTCGTGGGTGTCTATTCCCATAGCATTGAAGATTTTTGCCAATTCGTTCATAAAGGCAATATTCACATCGCGTTGCGAGTTTTCGATAATTTTGGAGGCTTCTGCCACCTTGATGGAACTTGCCTTACAAGTGCCGTTTAATAATACGGAATTGTAAAGATTATCAACAAAATCAGCAATTTCCGGTGTGGAGCCTGAAGTTACTTTTTTGATTTTTTCAACCGTATGTTCTTTATCCCCCGGATTGATTCTTTCCGGCGAATACCCTGCGAAGAACTCCGTATTGTAAGTTAATCCGGATACTTTTTCTACAATCGGCAAACAGAAATCTTCCGTAACACCCGGATATACTGTAGATTCGTAAATTACGATACCTCCTTTTGAAATCACTTTTCCTACGGTTTCGCTCGACTTTTGCAAGGGGGTCAAATCGGGGCGGTTGTTTTTGTCCACAGGCGTAGGCACAGCCACCACAAAAACGTTGCAATCTCTTAAATCATCAACGTTGCAAGTGCAAATCAATCCGTCTTTGAGGGCTTGTTGCAACAGGCAATCCTCCACTTCGAGCGTATCGTCGTGCCCACTCATGAGCATTTTAACGCGCTCCGGGTTGAGGTCGAAACCAACGGTAGGGTATTTCGTTGAGAAGAGGCGGGCGAGAGGCAGCCCCACGTAGCCTAAGCCAATTACGGCGATTTTCGGGTTCATAATTAATTATTTAAGGTTATCTTCGTGACAAGTGTATTCATTTTATCATTTTATTATTCTAAACACTAATCACTAATTAAATTTCTCCATCATCGAGATGATTTTATACACCAGCACTGCCGCCAGCACATCTGTAATTTTACTTTCACTTTGCGGGCAAAGTTCAACGACATCAAAGCCTACTATTTTTTTAGATTTAAAAAGAAGTTCTAAAAACGTAAGGGTTTCATACCACAATAAACCGCCGGGTAGCGGGGTACCTGTTGCCGGCGCAATACTTGGGTCAAAACCGTCTAAATCAATAGTGAGATACACATATTCCGTAAGTCTGTCAATAGCCTTTTTCATCCATTCTGTTTTTCCGCAAATGCCGTGAGCATAGAAAATATTTTCCGGAATGATACTGTTTTTTTCTTCCGTGCAAACATTTCTGATACCCACTTGCACCACGTTGGCAAACTCCTGTGCGCGGCGCATTACGCAGGCGTGATTGTAAATTGAGCCGTTGTAACTGTCGCGCAAATCGGCGTGTGCATCAATTTGAAGTACTGATAGGTTTGGATATAGTTTGGCAAATGCCTCAATAGCGCCTGTTGAGATTGAATGTTCGCCTCCTAACAAACCTATTCTCTTATTTTGTTGTAAAAAATAGTGCACCCGCTCTTTAACCTCTTCCACCATTTTTTCCGGAGAAAGAAAAGAATAAGTGTGTTTGTCGGTAAAAATTCCCGACTTATATGCCTCCAAACCGGTTTGAATGTCGTACAATTCAATAGAATCTGATGCGTCAATGATTGCTTGCGGACCTTTTTCAGCGCCTTTCATATAGGTACTTGTACCGTCGTAAGGCACAGGAATAAGCACGTACTTAGCGTTTTCCGCTTTGGCATAGTGTTGAGGCATATCTAAAAAATACTCCATATAAGACAATTTGAAAAAATTACCGTTTTATCCAATTTTCAATTCTGATATTAGATAACCGACTTAAGTGTTTTTCATTATCGGTTACTAAAATCATATTATTCGCAATAGCTGTTGCTCCTATGAAAATGTCCAAATCATCAATCATATTACCTATTTTCTTCAACAAAGTTTTTTCTTTAGCATATAATCCGATTGCATTCAAAATAGGAAGCACCTTAATATGTTGTATAAAGTTGTTTATGATACGTATGTTCTTATCAACATCCATACTGCATTCTGCTCCATAAATGAGCTCGGCTAAAGTTATTTCCGATATGGCACAATTATCAAAACCAACCTTTTGTAAATGAGCGCTTATATTATATTTGGTCTTAAAGTAAAAGATACAAATGTTTGTATCCAGCAAATATTTCTCCATATTAATTAAAATATTAAAAAAGTTCAATAATTCTAGTTTTTCCAAAATTGCGATGGGCTCGAAGTTCTTTAATTATTTGTTCAGCAGATTTTTCGGGAATAAATTCATCTGTTATCAAAGCAATATTTTCTGTTTCATTTTTTAATGATTTGAGTAAACGTTCCGTAAGTTCAATCTTACAAGGAACACTCAAATTGTTAAGAACAGCATAATATGATTCTATCATATTTCTTTCAGTATAGTTTATTGTTCTTAGTTTTTGCATACTAATCTGTTTATTTTCAAATGTTTTTCTATTATTTCTTAGAAAAGACTTTTATTATTTGGTTCGGCAAAAATAATAAATCGTAAAAACCGTTATTAAATTATTAAAAAAAAATCGAGCACCTGTGCAAAAAAAACTCTATTTTCTTTTCTTTATTATTTCAATTACGAAGATTTGTTTAGCGCAATCGGACAGAAATTACGTTTATAACATTATGGATTACAAGTTTTCGGCGCGGCTTGCGGGGTTGGGCGGCTCTTTAATTGCCGTTCGGGACAACGACCCTTCGCTCATTATGTACAACCCCTCCTCTATTGCGCCTAAGTTTAGTACCACCCTGTTAATTGGCGCTGCTGACTATTTTGCCCACACCGGCTACGCCTCTGCTATGTATGCGCAAACTTTTAAAAAAGTCGGCAGTTTCGCTATGGAAGTGCGCTATGCAGGATACGGAGACTTTGTAAGAACCGATGAAGCAGGTTATGGAGCAGACGGTGAGTTCGGAACATTCTCGTGCAACGATGCAGGAGTTACTTTAGGCTGGGGAAGACAATTAGACAGCGTTTTCTCCATCGGCGCAAATCTGAAAATGATGTTTAGCAACTATGAAATATACTCCTCGTTTGGTTTGGCAGTAGATGTTGCCGGAAGCTATTACAATGAAAAAAATAATATTGCGGTAGCCATTTTAGTGAAAAATATCGGTGGAGAACTAAAACCTTTTGTTGAAGGAAAACATAACTGGGCGCCATTTGATATACAACTTGCTTATTCTCAAAGATTAAAACATATCCCCATTCGTTACCACATTGCTTTACATTCTCTTTATAAATGGAAAATGGGCTATGTCGGACCCAACGACACTTTATTAGAGATTGACGCTATAACAAACCAGCCTAAATATCCATCTAAATTCAGTCAGGGGGTAACCAACTTTTTTCGCCATATTAACTTTGGAATAGAGATTATTCCTGTAAAATATCTTACACTTTTTGTGAGTTACAACCACGACCAAAATAGAGCAATGCGCATTTTGCAAAAGAAAACGATGGCAGGTTTTGGATATGGATTTTTGATTGATATAAAATCTATCCAGTTTGGATTTTCCCGCTCTCATTATGCAGTGGGTGCTACTCCGAACTATTTCAATTTTTCATTAAATTTTAACGACTTGTCGCAATTATCGAAAGCGAACAAACAGAAAAAATTAGAACGGGTAACAAAATAAAGTGTTTGTACAAATCATAATGAACACATTCGGCACATCATTTATTCTCAGCGATTACGGCGGCACGTACGATGGTTATATCGGCGGCACGATTACCGGTTGTCCTGCCGGTGTGGAGGTTGATTTTGAGTTTATTCGGAGCGAATTAGCCCGTCGCGCACCCTCGCAACACCTCTACTCTACCCAACGCCGCGAATCGGATAGTGTAGCGTTTTTGTCCGGCATTGAAAACGGAAAAACAACGGGTACGCCTATCGAATTTAGGATTCCAAACGAAGACGTGCAACCCGATTTGGCGATGTTGCGTGTACTGAAGCCTTCCCACGCATCTTACACCTACAGGATGAAGTATGGAATAACCGACAATTCGGGAATTGGAAGAGCCTCGGCACGACAAACCGCGTGCAGGGTCGTGGGCGGTGCCATTGCAAAACTCTTTCTGAAACAGTTTGGAATTGAAGTGATTGCCCGAGAAGATGAAGAAATAGGAAAAAACAGAGAAGAAATAATACAGAAAAGTGAAAATGAGGGAGATACTTTCGGCGCATTAGTGCATTGTGTCATTAAAAACCTGCCCGCCGGCTTGGGTGAACCTGTTTACGATAAATTCGATGCCCGTTTAGCGTACGCAATGCTTTCCCTAAATGCCTGTAAAGGTTTTGAAATCGGTAAAGGTTTTGCCGCCGCCAAAATGAAAGGCTCCAGATATAACGATATTCAAAATCCCGATTTCTCTTTTCAAAGCAACAATGACGGCGGCGTGCAAGCCGGAATTACAAACGGACAGGATATCTATTTTTCTGTGGCATTTAAACCTGTCCCTACTTTACAAAAAGAACAGCATACTATTGATTTTGAAGGAATACCAACCATCTGCACCGGAAATAACCGCAACGACCGATGTGTAATTCCCAGAGTTTTGCCCGTAGTAGAAGCAATGGCAGCGTTAGTGGTAGCGGATTTTATGTTGCAGCGCCCATTTTGATATGATTTTTCAAAACGCCTTCACATTCTTATCATATACCACTATTTTCTTGCCCATTTGATGTATGGTGGCTATACCTGCCCTGTGCAATTCCTGTGCTAACTTTTTGCTGAATGACATAGCGGCAACGCCCAGATAAATATTATGATTTTTATATTCATTATTATATACTCTAAAAGCCTCTACACGTGCAATAAGTTTTTCAATCCTAACATTATCCGGTTTGGCTTTGTACTTTACTTCAATGATAGCCGCACTCTTCCCATTGAACAGAAGGATATCACACTCTAATGCCGGCTGGTCTATATCTTCTCCATACACTAAATTTCTTTTAATCTTATCAAATTTCTCATTCACAAAAGTCTTATCTCTTTTTAGAGTGTTGAAGAAATACTCTTCTGCCATATCACCATTGCTGTTGGCAATTCCACCCAAATGTTGACCCAGTTCCTTAAAGTATGCTCTTGTTTCTTCGGAACGTTGACCCAGTTCCTTAAAGTATGCTTTTGTTTCTTCAGAATGTTGACCCAGTTCCTTAAAGTATGCTTTTGTTTCTTCAGAATGTTGACGGAGTTCATTAAGGTATGCTCTTGTTTCTTCGGAATTTTTCTTTAATATTTCCTTTGTTTCTTTAAACTGTTGTCTGTTTTCCGCAAACATCTTCTCTAATCTTTTGTCGGTTTCTTTCATTTGTTTATCGGTTTCAGCGAGTTGTTGTCTGTTTTCCGCAAACATCTCCTTTAATCTTTTGTCGGTTTCTTTCATTTGTTTATCGGTTTCAGCGAGTTGTTGTCTGCTTTCCGCAAACATCTCCTTTAATATTTTGTCGGTTTCTTTCATTTGTTGACCGGTTTCAGCGAGTTGTTGTCTGTTTTCCGCAAACATCTTCTCTAATCTTTTGTCGGTTTCTTTCATTTGTTTATCGGTTTCAGCGAGTTGTTGTCTGCTTTCCGCAAACATCTCCTTTAATATTTTGTCGGTTTCTTTCATTTGTTGACCGGCTTCAGCGAGTTGTTGTCTGCTTTCCGCAAACATTTCCTTTACATTTTGTTCATGCTCTTTTGGTTGTTGAGCAGTTTCGGTGTACATCACTTTAATGTTGTCCCAAGTTAAATTTTGATAGTTGTTCATGTTAATGTAGATTTTAAGATTTTTTCGCCCCAAATATAAAATTATTTTCCTTACATTCAGAAAGTTAAAAATGTAAAAAAAATCATTTTTAAGGCAGAAAAATACTCAAAAAATGCAGTTTCTACAAAAACCGAAATTTTGGAGATTTGAAATTTGGAAGAATTTGAATCACTTTTTACGCGTTACCTGTCACTCGTCACTTGTCACTTTTTTTTGTTTCTTTGCCATCTCTTTGTTTAAAATTAAAAATTCAAAGTTCAAAACATAATGGTAAAAAATTTTCCAAAAACCGCAATCGTTTTTAGAGGGGTAAAGTATTCATACACACAACTTTTACAATATTCTGAAAAATATTACCAAACCTTTTTACAATCTATAAATGCTCTGTCTCAAATCTCAGGTCTTAAAAAGGTGATGATTTTTGCCGATAACAGTCCTGAATATTTCTTTGCTACCTACGGCGCTTTGAAGTGCGACGCGTGCGTGGTGCCCGTAGATGTACAATCCACAGCCAAAGAGATTTTGAGTATTGCCGATGAATGCCTTCCGGAGATTATTTTTGTTCAAGAACATTACAAGAAAACGATTGTTGACATTGTTAGTGAAATTCAAGATTATGAATATAAAATTCTTACGCCGTCAGATATAGATACCTCAAATATAGATAAAATGCCGGTCAATGAAATCCCGATGAGACAAGATGATCACATCGTGGCAATTATCTATACTTCCGGAACGACCGGTTTACCGAAAGGGGTGATGCTTTCGTATAAAAATTTCTGGTATAATATGGATGCGGTTTGTAATCAATTGCCCATCTATAATTATAATAGTAATGTGATGGTACTGTTGCCGTTACATCACTCTTTCCCTTTTGCCGGCTCTATGTTAGCGCCCATTTACGTGGGGGGAACCTGCTGGATTACAGATGGTATGAAACCTGATAGCATTTTGCAAACATTAAACGACGGAAAAATTACACTCATTATTGGCGTCCCCAAACTGTATGAAATGTTAGCCAAAGGAATTATGGCTAAAATTAATGCAAGTTTTGCTGCCAAAACAATTTATAAATTGGCATCATTTTTAGAATGGTGTACTTTTTCAAAAATAGTTTTCAAATCAGTTCATCAGAAATTTGGAGGTAATATCCGACATTTAGTAAGTGGTGGTGCCGCGCTTCCGATAGACATTGCAAAGATATACAGAACTTTAGGATTCTACATATTGGAAGGATATGGTATGACCGAGTGCGCTCCTATGATCACTTTCACACGCCCCGGCGAATGGCGCTATGGCTATGCCGGACGATTATTGCCCGGCTGCGAAATGAAAATTGCTGAAAACGGTGAGATTTTAGTCAGAGGAAATAATGTTATGCAAGGCTACTATAAAAAACCCGAAGATACAGCCGCTATCATTAAAGAGGGTTGGTTACACACCGGCGATACGGGAATTATAGATGCTTACGGCGTTAAAATTATTGGAAGAATCAAAGAGATCATTGTGACTTCCGGCGGAAAAAATATCAACCCTGTTGAGATTGAATGCGAATTGATGAAAAATAGCCTCTTTATGAAAGAGATTGCTGTTTTTCTTCATAACGACCAACTTCATTTACTTATCTGTCCGGAAATGAACGCTATACGATTACATTCCGATGGTGACATTGAAGAATTGTTGAAAGAGGAAATTGCGGAATACAACAAAAATGCTATGAATTACAAGCGTATCAAGCAGATTCATATCGTTTCGGAAGAGTTGCCTAAAAACCGATTGGGAAAGATTCAACGTTTTAAATTAGAAGAGTTTATTCAAGAAAAAGAAAAAAAATCAGATGAAGATATTGAGCAATTTTCATCTACTTTTAAAATTCTGAAACAATTTATTGACAAAGAGCTGAATGTAAATGCACACTCCTATGACCATTTTGAAATAGATTTGGCAATGGATTCGTTAAGCAAACTTTCATTGCTTGCCTTTATTGAAAACGCTTTTGCTATACCTTTGAAAGCACCGCAATTAGATGAAATGTGCAGTTTGGAAAAATTATCTCAGTTTATTGAAAAAAATGCAACGGAATACAATGATAATGAAGTATCGTGGAAAGAGATTTTGCAAACCGAAAAGCCTGCGTTGAAACTTCCCCGTTACGGTTTTGCCAACTGGGTTACCGTGAATTTAGTAAAACTTATTGCCCATATATATTTTTATTTTAGAGGAAAAGGAAAAGAAAATATTCCTAACTCTCCTGTAATTTTTGTTGCCAATCACCGGAGCGGATTAGATGGCGCCTTAGTTACATCGCGACTGCCCTGGAATAGAGTAAAAAACACTTATATGTTTGCCAAAGACAAGCATTTTGGTTCTGTAATTACGCGGTTTTTAGCAAAAAGGAACAATATTATTCTGATGAATATTAATACCAACCTTCGTGAATCTTTGGTGCAGATGAGCGCAGTATTGAAACAGGGCAAAAATGTAATCATCTTTCCGGAAGGAACACGTTCTAAAGACGGAAAGATGAAAGAGTTTAAGGATATGTTTGCCATAATCAGTCAGGTATTGAACATCCCTATTGTACCTGTTGCTATTTCCGGCTCGGAGCGGGCAGCCTTTCATTTTAAACGCATTCCCCGACCATTCACGCGCATATTTGTAGAGTTTTTACCACCCATTTATCCTGATACGGAAGAAACTGTGCAGGAATTGAAGGAAAAAGTACAATTAACGATAGAAAAAGCATTAAAAATAAGAAGATGAAAAAAATAACATTATTTTTCCTCACACTGAGTGTTTTATATGCGTGTAATTACACACCACCCACTCAAAACGCTGCACCCGAATCCAATAAAATCAGTAATAACCATACCCTATCAAAAACAATGAAAGTACTTTTATTAAATGGCAGTCCGCATACGGAAGGCTGCACTTTTACCGCGCTGAGCGAAGTGGCTAAAGCGCTGAACGAAGAAGGAATTGAAACCGAAATTATTCAAATTGGAAACAAAGAGGTTCGTGGCTGTACCGCCTGTATGAGCTGTAGAAAAACCGGACAATGTGTGTATGATGACATTGTGAATGAAGTCGTTGAAAAGGCAAAAATAGCAGACGGATTTATTTTTGGCAGTCCGGTTTATTATTCCGGAATAAACGGAACTATGAAATCTTTCCTGGACCGACTTTTTTATAGCGGAAGCCAATATTTAGCGTATAAGCCCGGTGCAGGCGTAGTTTCAGCGCGCAGGGCAGGCACAACAGCCGCGTTAGACCAACTAAACAAATACTTTACCATTAACAATATGCCTCTTGTCTCTTCGCAATACTGGAATATGGTACACGGAAGTACGCCTGATGAAGTTCGGCAGGATAAGGAAGGGTTGCAAATTATGCGTACACTCGGACGCAATATGGCGTGGCTGCTAAAATCTATTGAAGCAGGCGAAAAGAACGGAATAGAAAAGCCAACACCTGAGCCCAGAGAACGGACCAATTTTATTAGATGTGAATGAGAGCGATTAAACTTTAAATTTTAAATTTTAAATTTTGTATTTACACGAAAAACCCTCTTTTCTTCGTTATCTCTAACATTAAAATATTTTTAAAATGAAAATTGCTACTTTTGGTAAAAATTCGGGGATATGTTTTGTGATATTCCTGTTTTCTCTGCAGTTGTTTGCGCAAAAACCGCTGGTGTTTGAATCTCCCAAATATGAATTTGATAATGCGATGGAGTTATATCAGAAAGAAAAGTATGGCTCTGCACAGCAATATTTTAAGTGGGTGTACGAAAATACTACCGACAAACAGCAGGATTTAAAAACCGATTCTTACTTTTATATGGCATTGTGCGCTGCCAATCTTTTTAATGAAGACGCCATCTTTTTACTGCATAATTTTATTGACCAGTATCCTGTGAGCGCACAAGTTCCCCAAGCTTATTTCGCACTCGGAAAATTCTATTTTAACCAAAGAAATTATAAAAAAACGATAGAAAGTTTTGATTTAGTGGGAGAAAAGAACATTAACAGAGAAATTCGCGCAGAATATTCTTACAAAAAAGGATACTCTTATTTTGAACTCAATAAATTTGCAGAAGCGCGTCCGCTTTTAAAAACAGCAAGCGAAATAGAAGGGCTTTATCAAAACAGGGCTACCTATTATTTAGCGTTTATTGCCTATCAGGAAAAACAATATCAAGCCGCCCTCGAAGATTTTTTGAAAGTGCAAAACGACCCCGAATTTAAGGAGGTCGTTCCTTTTTATATTGTTAATATTTATTTACTGCAAAAAAAATACGACGAAGTCATTGCAAAAGGGTTACCTTTATATGAAAAAGCTAGCGATAAAGGGAAGATTGACATCTCACGCTGCTTAGCGCTGGCGTATTATGAACTGAAAGAGTATGAAAAGGCAGACCGCCATTTCCAATTTTATTTCACTAAAACCAAAGATAAAATTGACCGCTCGGACTACTATGCCGCCGGAATGGCTAATTTTAAAACCGGCAATTACAAAAATGCCATTGACTATCTTTCAAAAGCGACTTCGGTGCAGGATAAGATAGCGCAAAATGCCTATTACGCCATTGGCGATTGTTACATTAAAATGGAAGAATGGAACTTGGCTTCTCAAGCACTTTATGAAGCCTATAAAATGGACTTTCTTCCCACTGTTAAAGAAGACGCACTCTTTAATTATGCTAAAATCCAGTTTGAAAAATCCTCATCTTCTTTCAATCAGGCAATAAAAGCGTTAGAGCAATATATCAACGAATATCCGAAATCGTTGCACAGCGACGAGGTGGAAAATTATCTTTCAAAAATTTATCTCTCCACCAAAAACTATCAAGGCGCTATCAATTCGTTGGAGAAGATTCAGCATAAAAGTCCGGCGTTATTAAAATCTTATCAGCGTTGCACTTATTTTCGGGGACTTGAGCTGATCAATAACAAAGAGTATGCCGCTGCCGTGAAGAACTTTGAGAAGTCTTTAACTTATCCGATGGATAATGAAATTGAAACAGCATCTTTATATTGGAAAGCGGAAGCGCAATACAGAAACTTGCAATATACCGATGCCGTGCAGTCGTATAGGTTCTACCAAAAAAACAGCAATTCAAAAAGAGATGATAATTATCAACTTTCATTCTACGGATTAGGCTACGCGTTGTTGAAACATCAGAAATATGGGGAAGCGGAAAAAGCATACTCCGATTTTCTTGCATTTAAAGTAAACGATACCGAACTAACTGCCGATACCTATTTAAGAATGGCAGACTGTCAGTTTATGCAGAAGAAGTTGCCGCAAGCGATAGTTAGTTATGATAAATGCGCCAAAATGGAACAACCGAACGCCGACTATGCGCTGTATCAGATGGCTGTTTTGTACGGCTATCAAAAAGAGTTAAATAAAAAAATAGCCACGCTGGATAATCTGCTTAAAAAGTATCCGGCAACCGGCTACAAAGCGGAGGCAGAATTTGAATCGGCATCCACTTATCATGCACTCAATCAATACAAAAAAGCCATTGATGCTTATCAGGAGTTTATTAATAATTATCCAAAAAACGGGTTGGTTCGGCAAGCCCAAAACAAATTGGCACAGGCGCGCTGGAATAATAATGAGGTAGAACAGGCGATTGCAACATTCAAATATGTACTGGAAAACTATCCGGGCTCGCAGGAAGCAAAAGATGCGGTTGTAAATCTTGAAACCATTTATGCGGAATTGGGTAAACCTTCCGAATTTTATGAATACGCCCAATCTAAAAACATATCTTTTGCCGCTTCACGACAAGACTCGATAAACTATAAATCTGCCGAAAATAAATATATCAGAGGTGAATTTGATGCGGCGTACAAAGGTTTTTCAGATTACCTGAAACAGTTCCCTAAAGGGATGTTTACCCCCAATGCGTTGTTTTACAAGGCTGAATATGATTATGATAAAAATCGTATAGATGATGCTTTAGCTGGATATGAGGCATTAATTTCCAATTATTTAACAGAGAATAATGAAACAGCATTAAGAAAAGCGGGGCTTATTCAATTTAACAAAAAAAATAATCAAAAGGCGTTCAACCATTTTTCACAACTATTGGAAATTGCGTCTAATGAGAATAACCGGATTTTGGCAAACAACGGAGTGATGCGCGCCGGTTACGAATTACAGAAATATAACGAAGTTAAAAGAAGCGCCGAATATATCATTGCTGCCTCTCAGGCAGAGCGCGAAGTGAAGAACGACGCCTATTTGTATGCCGGTCGCGCCGCAATGAAACTGAACGACCTATCAGCCGCCAAAAAATATTTCACAGTTTTAGCAGAAACCCCTGTAAATGCAAACAGTACGGAAGCCGCTTATAATTTGGCATTGATTGAATTAAAACAAAACAACTTGCCCGAAGCGGAGAAGGCAATTTTGAAAATCATTAACGGAAAATATTTCGGCGAATACTGGATTGCTTCTACTTACATATTGTATGGCGACTGGTATGCCGCCAACGGCAAAACTTTTCAGGCGCGAAATACCTATCAAAGTATTATTGACAACTACGATGGGGAGGACTTGCGCAGGGTGGCACAGGAAAAATTAGAGCGGTTGGGTGAGTAGGTTATGTAAAACAGACTAAAAAAATGAATATCCAAAACTACCTTCCTATTCAGGATAAAACTGAAGCCTGTGCCGGTTTCGCTAAAAAGATTCGTGCGCATATCACAAACTACATTCTGGAAAACCGCTTGCAATCGTTGGTGTTGGGTATTTCCGGCGGCATTGACAGCGCTTTGTGTGCCGCTCTGCTCAAACCGGTGTGTGATGCCTGTAGGATCCCTCTCATTGGGCGCTCCATCACCATAGAAACCAACAAACCCGACGAAATAGAACGTTCTGTTAAAGTAGGCGAGAACTTTTGCCATAACTTTGAACATCTTGATATTACAAACACTTATTTTGAAAACAGGAAAAATCTGATTCATTTAGATGACTCTATGCTTTCAAAATTGCGTCAAGGTAATATGAAAGCGCGTATGCGGATGATATTGCTGTACGATCTGGCGCAACTCTATCGTGGGATTGTAATCTCTACCGACAATTTCACCGAATATCTCACCGGCTTCTGGACGTTGCACGGCGATGTGGGCGACTATGCTCCTATTATGCACCTTTGGAAAACAGAAGTGTATGCCCTTGCCCGATATTTACTCGCTGAATGTAACGAAAAACAAAAAGAGGCATTGCAATTGTGTATTGATGCCGTTCCGGTGGACGGTCTGGGTATCAGTTCTTCTGATTGTGAACAGTTAGGAGTTAAAGATTATTTTGAAGCAGACCAACTGTTTGTGCGATATTTTTCAGGAGAGAAAGCGTTAGAAGCACACCCCCTAATTCAACGCTACCATCAATCGCATTATAAAAGGAACAATCCTATAGTCATTAATAGAGAAAAATTGTTGTAGAAGTGAAGTATCAAAACTTTGAACTTTAAATCTTAAACTTTAAATTTTAAGTTTATTCATACCTCAAGGCTTCAATCGGTTTGATTTTCACGGCTTTTCTGGCGGGGAAATAGCCGGCTAAAACGCCTGCAATGATCAATACGACAGTAGAGGCGACGGCAATCCGCAAATCAACGGTTGGGTTAGTAAAGACTCTGAACTCAGTGTCGCTGCTTTCAGCAGCTTTGACCATCACAAAGTTAATAAGTTCCGTAATGCCGATGCCTGCAACCATACCCAAATAGCCAAACAAACCCGTGATGCAGAGCGCTTCAAGTACAATTTGACGCAGAATAACATTAGGTCTTGCCCCCAGCGCTTTTTGTATGCCGAACTCTTTGGTACGTTCCCGCACCGTAATGAGCATAATATTGCCCACCCCCACAATTCCTGCAATGAGAGTGCCAATACCTATGATCCAAACAAATATGGTAATTGCCTTAAAAATCTTCATAGTTTCCATATATTGTTCCAACGTATTCCAAATATGGATAGCGTTTCGGTCTTCCGGATTAAATTCGTGCCTTCTGCTCATTTGCAGGCGTAAATTTTCCTCAAAAGTTTGATTTGCTTCTATGGTTTCCAAACCGTTCACCGTGAAAGTAAACTCACTCAATTTTCCCGAAGGGTTGTAAATAGCACCCAATGTAGTGAACGGAACATAGAAATCGTTTGACCAGTATGCGCCTCTTACTTTATAAACGCCTACTACTGTGAAGGCTATTCCTCTACAAATAATCTGTTTTTCTAACGGGTCTTCTTTATCAAACAACACTAAAGCGTCTTTTTCGGCAATCACTCCCACTTTTCTCTTTTCTTTTATATCAATATCGTTGATAAATCTGCCGGAAATCACTTTAATATTATCAAATTGTTGAGATTTTGGCAGCACGGCATTAGCTGAGGCGTTTACCGTTTTATTTTTATAGGTAAGTGCGCCCCAGGTACTGTACGCAGGAATAATATCGGCAACTTCCGATAAACTATTCAAAAATGCCGAGTCGTTGGCATCAAAGAGCACCCTTTCCCACATTTTCTTCCCTGCCGTAGGTTTGCTGATATGTCCCGACATCATCGTTATCTTGTTGGTAGATTGAGATTCAAAATTGGCGGTAACCCCGTTTCTCAATCCATTCCCCGCACCTAACAAAATCATCAGCATAAATATTCCCCACGCAATAGAAAAACCTGTCAAAAAAGTTCTCAACTTATTTCGACTTAATGTAATCCCGATTTCTCTTAATAGCTCTATCATAATTTTGATTATCTAATCAATTACCCCATCCTTAATCCTGATTATCCTGTGTGTTGCGTCAGCCACGAACTGTTCGTGGGTAACCACAATGATGGTCATTCCGGTTTGGTTTACTTCTTTCAGAAGGTCAATCACTTCAAAAGAGGTTTGGCTGTCTAAAGCGCCGGTAGGCTCGTCGGCGAGAATAATTTTGGGTTCGTTGATGAGCGCTCTTGCTATTGCTACACGTTGTTTCTGCCCGCCGCTCAACTGATTGGGAAAATGATGAGACCAAGGCGCTAATCCTACCTTCTCCAAATATTCCATTGCCATTTTGTTTCTTTTTTTACGCGAAATATTTCTGTAAAAAAGCGGCAATGCCACATTTTCCAATGCAGTTTTGTAACTGATGAGATTAAAATTCTGAAAAACAAAGCCAATATATTTATTTCTAAAATCTGCGGCTTTAGTTTCCGATAAGTTTTTTATCAATGTATTATCTAAAAAATAATTGCCTTTATCGTAATTGTCTAATATTCCTAAAATGTTGAGTAATGTTGATTTACCTGATCCCGAAGCGCCCATAATGGAGATCATTTCACCGGCTTCTACTTTCATGGAGACTCCTTTTAGCACATGTAGCGGCGCCGCGCCAAAGTAAGTTTTGTGAACATTATTGAGTGTAATCATGTATAAAAATAATGGAGGACAAAAGTAGGTTTTTTATGATACAAATTCAAAATTTGCTACCCGTCCTAAATATAAAGAGGTAAAAAGATATTCATTGGGAGAGGTGGTCCCATTTAATAAGATGTTTGTATTAGGGGATCAAATTTTAGGATTGGATTATTTAGTATTTCATCAGAGAATGCAAAAAGCGGGATGGAAGATAAAACATTAACCCTGCTTAGGAACAAGCCGATAAAGATACAAGAAGGGAGTAAATGGTATGTAAAGTTTTATGTATTAGTGAGTTCCAATGATCAGAATACCTATCTTGCATCAACTTACCTGCCGGTGGCTTACGATACAACTATTTTTGGCACTTTACCGCTGAATAAAATAACCGTAACCATAGATAATAATTTCAATGTTGCAGAGTTTTTGCTTAAATAAAGAGCTTCTTTTGCCCTATTCCCCCACTTCCTTGCCTCTTACCTTTGCTCTGAATTTCACCATTTATGGCAGAATTAAAAAAGCAGGCAAAAAAATATAAAATCCTCTCAGAACTCCCCTAATATTGAAAAATATTTTGACCATATTGATAGTTGTACTTTTGACAGCCTGTAGTTTTAACAAAGATAAATAAAAATGATACATTAAAATTTCATGTAAATTTGCGGCGTAATTTTAAAACAAAAAGTTTATAATTAAACCAACATGGATTTTCAACAAGTTATTCTTCAAGGCATTCCGGCAGAACTTCCTGCGCTCAAACCGTACGACACAACGGTAAGTCATGCGCCGAGGCGCAAAGATATTTTATCGCAAGAGGAAAAAAGATTGGCATTGTGCAACGCATTGCGCTATTTTAAGCCGGAATGGCACGCCGTTTTGGCGCCCGAATTTGCTAAAGAACTGCACGATTACGGTAGAATTTATATGTATCGCTTTCGCCCCGATTACAAAATGTACGCCCGTCCCATAGAGGAGTATCCGGCAAAAACCAAACAGGCTGCCGCCATTATGTTGATGATTCAGAACAATCTGGATTACGCAGTGGCACAACATCCCCACGAGTTGATTACCTACGGTGGAAATGGCGCTGTGTTCCAAAATTGGGCGCAATATCTGCTCACCATGCAATATTTGGCAACGATGACCGAAGAACAAACGCTGGTACTCTACTCCGGGCATCCGTTGGGATTGTTCCCTTCTCACAAAGAAGCGCCGCGGGTAGTGGTTACAAACGGAATGGTAATTCCTAATTACTCAAAACCGGACGATTGGGAACGTTTCAACGCACTTGGCGTATCGCAATACGGACAGATGACTGCCGGCTCTTACATGTATATCGGTCCGCAGGGGATTGTGCACGGCACTACGATTACCGTATTGAATGCCGGCAGGAAATTGCAGGGCGAGATTGCCGGAAAACTGTTCATTACCGCCGGACTGGGCGGTATGTCTGGGGCGCAGCCTAAAGCCGGAAATATTGCCGGCGTAGTATCCATTACTGCCGAAGTAAACCCCACCGCTACCCGCAAACGCTACGAACAGGGCTGGGTGGACGAAGTGTATGACAATTTAGATGAACTGTTTGTTAATGTGAAAGACGCCCAAACTCAAAAAATAGCACGTTCGTTTGCCTATAACGGAAATATTGTGGATTTATGGGAGTATTGTGTAAAACACGATATTAGCGTGGATTTGGGTTCCGACCAAACTTCTCTGCATAATCCCTGGTCAGGAGGTTATTATCCGGTGGGATACTCCTTTGAAGAATCGAACAGAATGATGGCGAAGGAGCCCGAAAAATTTCGTACTGCCGTGCAGGAATCGCTGCGTCGCCATGTAACTGCGGTAAACAGACTGGCTGGGAAGGGAATGTACTTTTTCGATTACGGCAATGCGTTTTTGTTAGAGGCAAGCCGTGCGGGCGCAGATATTTTGAAACCGAACGGCAAATTCAAATACCCCTCTTACGTGCAGGACATTATGGGACCAATGTGTTTCGACTACGGATTTGGACCGTTCCGCTGGGTATGTACTTCAGGAAAACCGGAAGATTTGGATATGACCGACAAGATCGCGATGGAGGTGTTGCAAAAAATGAGTGAAACTTCTCCGCAAGAGATTTGCCAACAGATGCGCGACAACATTACGTGGATTAAAGGGGCAAAGGAGAACAGGTTGGTAGTGGGTTCTCAAGCCCGCATTCTGTATGCCGATGCAGAGGGTCGTATTAAAATTGCCACCGCCTTTAACCAAGCCATTAAAGAAGGTAAAATCAGTGCACCAATAGTGCTGGGACGCGACCACCACGATGTTTCCGGCACAGACTCTCCTTTCAGAGAAACATCCAACATTTACGACGGCTCAGCATTTACCGCCGATATGGCAATTCATAACGTCATTGGGGATTCGTTTCGCGGCGCCACGTGGGTATCTATTCACAACGGCGGAGGCGTGGGCTGGGGCGAAGTGATTAACGGAGGCTTCGGCATGGTGTTAGACGGCTCGGAAGACTCGGAAAGAAGACTGAAAAACATGCTCTTCTGGGACGTAAACAACGGCATCTCACGCCGCGCATGGGCTCGCAACCCAGAAGCCATATTCGCCATTAAACGTGCTATGAACGAAAACCGAAACTTAAAGGTAACATTACCCAATTTCGCAGATAAGAAATTGATTGATGAAATAAGTATGAAATATGAACTTTAGTCATTAGTTTATGTTTTATATTTAATACATTCGCATCTCGTTTGCAAAACATAAAAATTAAAACGTAATTAATTAATTTTAAAATATTTGTAATAATGAAAAAACATTTACTTTGGGTGCTTGGCGCACTTATTTTTACCACTTTTTCCTGTTCTATGAAAAAAACAGAATTAACATCAGGCATTGATTTTGCCAATTTAGACACTACAGTAAGTCCTGCTATTGACTTTTACCGCTACGCTTGTGGTGGTTGGATGGATAACCATCCGCTTACCGGAGAGTATTCCCGCTACGGCAGTTTCGACAAATTAGCCGAAGATAACAGAGAGCAACTGAAAGATTTAATTACCACAATTGCTGCCGAAAATTATGAGAAAAATTCTATCAAACAAAAAATAGGCGATCTCTATAATTTGGGAATGAATACGGAAATTATTGAACAACAAGGCGCCGAACCGCTTCAAAAAGAGTTAGAAACTATTATCAATATCAGCTCCAAGAATCAACTTCCTGAAATTGTAGCAGAAATACAACTCACCGGAGGCGGCCTGTTTTTTAACATTTTCGGTGATGCAGACCCAAAAAACAGCAGTATGAATATGGCTTGGATTTGGCAAACAGGACTGGGAATCGGAGACAGAGATTACTATTTGAAGGCTTCTGCAAAGCCTGTCCGCGATGCCTATCTTGCTTTAATGGAAAAAATGTTCGCACTCTCCGGATATGCTGAAATGATTGGATTTCAAGGTAAAGAAAAAATATTGGCTCAGGATGTATTGACCCTGGAAACCGAAATGGCAAAAATATTTATGCCCAAAGAGGAACAACGTAATCCCCATAAAACTTATAACCCTAAAACAATAACAGAATTTCAAGCATTAATTCCTAATTTCTCCATTGAAAAATATTTAACAATTCTACAATTAAACAATTTGGAAAAGGTAAATGTCGCCCAACCGAATTATTTGACAGGATTAAACGACATTCTTTATAATACTAATTTAGAAATAATTAAAACTTATTTGGCGTGGAATGTCATAAACCATGCCGCTTCTTTTTTAAGCGAAGATTTTGTAAATACCGGTTTTGACTTTTACGGTAAAACATTATCGGGAAAAGAGGAAAACCAGCCACGCTGGAAACGTGTAGTAAGTGTGGTGGATGGCTCGCTCGGCGAAGCAGTAGGACAAATGTACGTGGAAAAATATTTTCCCGCTGAGGCAAAAGAACGGATGTTGCATTTGGTTAAAAATCTTCGTCTGGCTATGCAAGACAGATTTGAAAAATTAACGTGGATGGCTGATGAAACAAAAGCAAAAGCAATTGATAAACTGAATGCGATGATTGTAAAAATTGGATATCCGGACACTTGGAGAGATTATTCTGCTTTGGAAATTGATCCTTCGTTGAGTTATTATGCTAATGTAATGCGTGCCGAACGTTTTGAAAGCGAATACCAATTAAGTAAAATCGGCAAGCCGGTTGACCCGATGCTTTGGCTGATGACTCCGCAAACCGTAAACGCCTATTACAACCCAAGCACTAACGAAATTTGCTTCCCTGCAGGCATTCTACAACCTCCGTTTTTCGATATGAAAGCAGACGACGCTGTTAATTACGGCGCTATTGGTGTTGTTATCGGACACGAAATGACACACGGGTTCGACGATCAGGGAAGAAACTACGATAAAACAGGAAACTTGAATAATTGGTGGACTGACGAAGATGCTATCAATTTTGAAGAGCGTTCTCAAAAATTAGTAACTCATTATAACCAAATTGAAGTGCTGCCCGGCATATTTGCCAACGGCGAATTTACGCTGGGTGAAAATATTGCCGACAACGGCGGGTTAAATATCTCTTACGAAGCGTTACAAAAGGCAAAACAGGAAAAACTTATTCAGGGCGTAATGGATGGGTTTACGCCGGAACAACGCTTTTTCATAGCCTACGCCAATGTTTGGGCAGGCAATATCCGCGATGCAGAGATTGTGCGCAGAACTACGGAAGACCCGCACTCTTTGGGCAAGTGGCGTGTAAACGGCGCACTTCCGCATTGCGAACAATTCCTTGAAGCCTTCAACGTAAAAGAGGGAGACCCTATGTGGTTGGCTCCGGAGAAACGGGCAAAGATTTGGTAAGAGGATAGAGTCCCACCAACTTATCAATATCACCGGCGCCCATTGTGAGCAGAATCTCAGGCTTGTTGTTTTGCAAATAGGATATTAACTCCTCTTTCGCCAAGAGTTTTTTGTTTTTATTTTTAATAAATGACAATAAATAATGGGAAGTAATCCCCTCAATAGGTTTCTCTCTCGCAGGATAGATGTCTAACAGAATAACCTCATCTAAAATTTCCAGCGCCTCTGCAAACTCCTGCGCAAAATCTCTCGTTCTGGAGTATAGATGAGGCTGAAAGACGCCGGTAAGTTTTTTAGTAGGATAACTTTTTTTCACCGCCTCCAAAAATGCTTTAATCTCTGCCGGATGGTGCGCGTAGTCGTCAATATACACAAAATCATCGCGTTGAACACGAATATCAAAACGCCGTTTCACTCCGGCAAATGCTGATATTTTTTCTTTAAATGTTTCTAATATTTGATTAATCCCTGTTTTTTCGTTTTTCCATAATAAAAATTCAAAACTTGCAACAAAGGCGGCTGTCGCGTTCAGGGCGTTGTGTCTGCCGGAAATGTTAAGGATTAGATGATTAGATGATTTGGTGATTTGATGATTGATGGTTAAATCAAAAGTTGTTTTTGTTGGAAAATATTGAATATTTGAAATTTGATAATCTGCCTTATCGGAAAAACCATACGTAACTTTGTTAGAATGTGCTATTTGATTGGCTATTTCATCATAAATAACCAAAACGCCATCAGGTTGTATTTGGTTGGCAAAGAGTTGAAAAGATTCTTTCAACTTTTTATGGTCTCCATAAATATCCAAATGGTCGGCATCAACGGAAGTGATAATGGCAACTTGCGGGTACAGGGTTAAAAATGACCGGTCAAACTCATCGGCTTCTACTACCACTGTATCAAAGTTTGGTTCACAAACAAAATTGCTACCGAGATTTTTAGAGATTCCACCGATAAAGGCTAATAAAGAGACCGGAAGACCACTCACCACACACCGCTCACCGCCCATCAAAAGTTGCGCGAGCATTGCGGTAGTGGTTGTTTTGCCGTGCGTCCCCGCAACTGCAATGGTAGGATAGTTTTTGCAAATCATACCCAAAACTTCGGAACGTTTTAACAAAGGGATATTATTTTCGATAAAATACTGATATTCTTTGTGCTCTTTTGGAATTGCCGGAGTGAAAACCACTAAGTCTATTAGTGACGGTATTTGGTTGGTATCTTCCTCAAAGTGAATATGTGCGCCTTCTGCTATGAGTTGCCCGGTAATTTCTGAGGGAGTAAGGTCGTATCCATACACTTTTTTACCGTGCAGCAGAAAAAAGCGGGCTAAGGCGCTCATCCCTATGCCGCCGATACCGAGAAAGTAAATCGTGTTAATTTTATCTAATGTCATGTTCTACAATTAATTTTGCAGCGTTATCGGAAGCGCCGGCATCTCCCAGAATATGTTTGAGTTGCTGATAGTCACTTTTTATCTCTTCAATAATCTGATTATCAGAAACAATCTTCACAAATTCTTCTTTTACTCTTTTCAAATTATATTCATACTGTATCAATTCCATTACGGCAGGTTTATCTAAAATAAGATTCACTAATGAGATGTATTTCAAATGTTTACCTACAACTGCTCGTGCGATGAGGTAAGAGATAAAACTGCCTTTATAACACACTACCTGCGGAACGTTCCACAGAGCAGTTTCCAACGTTGCCGTACCGGAAGTTACAATAGCAGCCTTCGCGTGATGCAACAACGAGTATGTATCTCCTTCTACAAGAGTTATCTGTTTATCCTTAATATGAGATTGATACAATGCAAGCGGCTGCCCTTTTACTTTCGACATTACAAATTGATATTCAGGAAAATGTTCTGCCATTTGTACCATTACAGGTAACATTCTTTGGAGTTCCTGTCTTCGACTACCGGGCAAAAGAGCAATCACAGGGCGGTCGTCCAAATTGTAATTTGTCTTAAAGGTTTGCCAATCATCTTTTTCTATTTCATCATTAACCACATCCAACAAGGGGTGTCCTACATAATGGGCTTTGTAGTTGTATTTTGCGTAGAAATCTTTTTCAAAGGGCAAAATGGTAATCATAGTATCTACATCGCGAATAATTTTATAAACGCGCTTTTTCTTCCACGCCCAAATTTGAGGAGAAACATAATATACTACTCTAATATTCTGTTCTTTGGCAAATTCGGCGATACGCAAATTAAAACCGGGGTAATCTATTAAAATCATCACATCGGGTTCATAGAGCAAAATATCCACTTTACAAACGGCAATATTATTGAGAATGGTACGCAGGTTTTTAGCGACTTCCCAAAATCCCATAAAAGCGAGTTCATTATAATGTTTAATAATCTCACCGCCCTGTGCTTCCATTAAGTCGCCGCCCCAACAGCGAAAATCGGATTCAACATCCTGTTTTTTAATAGATTTTATCAAGTATGCCCCCAGCAAATCGCCCGAAGCTTCCCCTGCAATAATGTAATATTTCATTTTGGAAATTAAGTTTGCGAAAATATAATTTTTAAAAAATGGTCAAATCAGCAATGAAAAAAGAATTAACCGTTTTATTCGGATATGTGTATATTTTAAAATTTCGTGTTTATTTGCATCGCAAAATTTTAAAATAAATCTATGTTAAAATCAGAAGAAATAAAAGCATTATTTGCACAATTTGAAATTGCCGCCGCCGAAATTGCAGGCGTTGAATGTTGGAGCGCAAGAGAATTATAAACGCTTTTGGGCTATACACAATGGCGTAACTTTGTGAATACCATTGATAAAGAAAAAGACGCCTGTCAAAATACAGGCGAGAACGTACAATACCATTTTGCTGACGTCAGCAAAATGGTCGAAATTGGTTCTGGTGCGAAAAAATCTGTAAATGAGATACTTCTCACGCGATATGCCTGCTACTTGATTGCTCAAAATGGCGACAGTCGTAAGGAACAGATAGCGTTTGCACAGAATTATTTTGCCGTGCAAACGCGCTGTGCCGAAATTATTGAACAGCGTATTTTGGAAACCGAAAGAGTTGAAGCGCGAACAAAACTGCGCGAAACAGAAAAACATCTTTCAGGGGTACTCTACGAGCGAGGCGTTGATGACAAAGGATTTGCGATAATTCGTTCAAAAGGCGACAAGGTGCTTTTTAATCTTGATACGGCACAACTGAAACGCAAAATGGGCGTTCCTCAAAACCGCCCCGTTGCGCAACTCCGCATTTCAAGTCATTTTTTTTGTTCCTTTTTTTTGCAAAGGTATCACTTTAACCGTTGGCTCAAAAATTGGTGAGCATTACAGTATTTCACAACAAATACGCATTAAGATATTATATTTTGTGTAGAAAATTAGAAAAAAAATGATATTATAACTCTTTTATAATACAATATCATTTGTAAAATATTATAAAATGAAATTCTAATATCAATTTTTACTCTTAATTAGAGTATTTTTACTCTAATTTGTAGAATATTTTTTCAAAATATAAATTTTTCTGTTACCATATACGTTAATAATTATCTGAGTGTGAAAACGAAACGTATTTTTTAATAATTTTGGACTGCAAAAAAACAATATGAATTTTGTCAAATTTTTAATACTAATCGTTTAATTATTAAATAAATATATTATGGAACAGACTGCTTGGTATGATGCTTTTATGGAAATAGTGAATAAAAAATATCCAAAAAGTACACAATTAATAAAGGTTTTAACAAAATTGCTCTCTCTTGAGCGGGAAGCTATATATAGGAGATTACGTAGAGAAGTTAATTTTTCTGCTCACGAGATTGTAACTATTGCCTCCGCATGGAACATATCTTTAGATGAAATTTCAGGAATTAATGTCGGTAGAATTGCTTTTCAAATGAAAGCTATAAACTATATTGAACCTTCTGAGGAGGAAGCCAATTTTCTACACAATATTATTCAATCTATTGACTATCTAAAACATTTTCCTTCAACGGAATTTATGGACATCTGCAATGTATTTCCACGCCAATTGCTTGCAGGCTATGAATACCTGAATAAATTTTATCTGTTTAAATGGGCGTATCAATACGGTAATGAAAAAGAGGTAGCCCCTTTCTCACAAGTTAATATTTCTGAAGAAAAATTAAATATTACAAAAGAATATTACAAGGCAATAAAACAGGTACCGAATACAAGTTTCATATTCGATTGCAGAATATTTGATTATCTGGTAAACGATATAAAGTACTTTTGCTCAATATTGTTAATTACGGAAGAAGAAAAAGAACTGATTAAGAAAGATATACTGTCCTTAATAGACTATCTGCTTGACGTAGCCAACAAAGGTTGTTACCCCGAAACACAAAACAAGGTAAATCTATTCATTTCTCAATTAAAGATAGATACAGGTTATAGCTATACTTATACTCCTGAAGTAAATATTTGTTATATTCACGTATTTGAAAAATTTGAAATATATTCTTACCATTCGGAAATGGTATCAAATTTTATTTCGTGGATGCAACTCAAAAAAAGAACCTCTATTCAAATTTCAGAAGTAGATGAAAAGAGTAGAATTGAATTTTTTATGAAACAAAAAAGACTTGTGAAAAGTTTATGAGAATATCAATGAAACAATAAATAAAATCTTTTAATTATGGAAGAAAAAACATGGTATGACATTTTTATTGACCTTCTTCACGAAAAGTTTCCTAAGAATGCGCAATTAACACAGGAAATGATGACTTTGCTGTGCCTCGAACGCGAAGCCACGTATAGAAGGTTAAGAAAAGATGTTTCATTTACTGCAGTTGAAGTTATAAAATTAGCAACTGCGTGGAACATCTCTTTAGATGAAATTCTCGGCGTCTATTCCGGACAAGTACCTTTCCAAATGTTTCCGTACAATCATCTTAACCCATCAATTGCAGATATCGATAACTTTCAACAAAGCGTCAGGGCGCTCGACCACCTTCGCACCGCTATTAACTCGGAGTATATGGAAGTTTGCAACAGATTTCCAAGACCGCTGTACATTGACTTTATAAACATATATCGCTTTAATGTATTCAGCTGGGCATATCAATATACTAATAATGAAGAATTTAAAAAATTATTTTCTAAAATTGTTATTCCCTATAATTCGTATGTGGAATTAGAACGTTATAAAAAGAATATTGTTCACGTGAAAAACACTAATTTTATTTTTGATGAACTGATTTTTGATTATTTTGTAAATAATGTCAGATATTTTCACGAGGTTATGGCAATTACAGATGAGGAAAAAGAACTCATTAAGAAAGAGTTGTATTCTTTATTGGATTATATGATGGAAATTGCAAAAAAAGGACGTTATCCTGAAACGTTTAATAAAGTAAGTATGTACATCTCGCAATTGAATATTGATACCAATTACAGTTATTATTATACGGACAAACTGAAACTGTGCCGTATTCACGCATTCGGTACATTTGACATTACATCGCGCGATGCAGAGATGGTTGCTAATTTCAAAACGTGGATGAATTTAAAGAAGAGGTCGGCTATCCAAATCTCTGAAGTGAACGAAAAGAAAAGAGTTGAGTTTTTTGCTGCCCAAAGAAAGATTATAGACAGTTTGTAATAGTTCCCTCAACAATCCACATTTACCACTAACCTAACCTGCTTATATTTGGAGTGGGTTTGAAATTGTGTAATGATATGCTGCAAAGTTTCTTTTTTCTTTTCTAAAGAAGAATTTTTGGCAAACTTAATCCAAATCTCTTTTAAATATTGATTTTGTAAACGCACGATGAGTGGAAATTCAGGTCCCAGTACTTGTTTGGGAAATCTTTTTTGCAATTCTGCCGCTACCTCTGCCGCCGCCTGATTCACTAATTCCAAATTATTATGTTTCAGTGTGATTTTTATTAAACGAAACACCGGCGGATAGCGATATTTTGTCCGTTCTTCTATTTGGTTTTCGTACATTGCACAGTAATTATTGCCAAGCACATACTTTAACGCAGGGTGCCACGGCTGGTAAGTTTGTATAATGACCTTACCGGGTACCTCTTTTCTGCCCGCGCGCCCACTCACTTGCGCCATCACCTGAAACGCCCGCTCAAATGCCCTGAAATCCGGAAACGTAAGCAGATTGTCTGCCTCCAGAATACCTACCACACTTACTCTGTCAAAATCCAATCCCTTGGTTACCATCTGCGTACCTACCAGAATATCGGTACGCTGTTTTTCAAAATCGGAGATGATTTTTTGATACGATGTCTTTGAACGGGTAGTATCTAAATCCATTCTCGCAATTTTGGTATCCGGAAAAAGTTGCGATAAGGTCTCTTCAATCTTTTCAGTGCCAAATCCTTTCATCTCAATATCTAAACTTTGGCAGTGCGGGCAGTGGGTCGGCACAGCAATAGCATAGCCACAGTAATGACACTTTAACAGATTCGATTTTTTATGATAAGTTAAAGTAACATCGCAATGAATGCAGGTGGGCATAGATTGGCAAGTGTTGCAATAAAGGCGCACGGCATAACCTCTTCTATTCTGAAACAGAATTACCTGCTCTTTTCTTTCTAATGCAGCCGCTATGTTGTCAATTAAAAAATGGGAGAGATGACCCTCCATTTTTTTCTGTCTTCGCGCTTCGGGAACATTTTCAATCCAAATTTCGGGCAGTTGGCTTTCTGCATAACGTTCAAACAGTTCCACCAAGCCGTATTTGCCCTGTTTCACATTGTAATAAGTTTCCAACGAAGGGGTTGCTGTTCCCAGCAAGACGGGTGCATTGTGTAATTTTCCAAGTACTACTGCAGCGTCTCTGGCGTGGTAGCGCGGCGCAGGGTCTTGCTGTTTATACGAAGCATCGTGTTCTTCGTCTACAATGATAAGCCCCAGATTTTGATAAGGTAAAAGGAGGGCAGAACGAGCCCCGAGAATTAGCGAGTACTTTTGGTCTGATTCTTCACCATGTTGTAATACTCTATTCCAAATCTCTACCCGTTCAAACTCATTAAAACGCGAATGATACACTCCTACCTTACTTCCAAAATATTTCTGTAAACGATTCACAATTTGAGAAGTAAGCGCAATCTCCGGTAACAGATACAACACTTGTTTGCCTTGCGCCAATACCTCATCAATCATCTTCATATAGATTTCCGTTTTTCCGCTACCGGTAATGCCGTGCAGCAAAGCCACAGAAAATTGCTGAAAAACTCCCTTTATTTGCCGGAAACATTTCTGTTGCGCTTCCGACAAACAGATCTCACTAATATCGTTCATTGAAGATACATCGGACAAACGACTGCTTTGTATCTCTTTTTGCATCAATATATTATTATTAATTAGCGTTTGCAGTGAGGAGGGTGAGCATTCCGATTTTTTTAGTAGTTCTGCTCTTTTTACTCTGTTTTCGTCTCTTTTCAGCATTAAAAACGCCAATAAAAGTTGCGATTGTTTTTCTGTTTTTTTTGAGACGCTTAACCTGTCTAACAGTTCAAAAAGTGCAGGTTCATCGTTCAAATAATCTTCATGTAAAAAGATGTAAGTATCCTTTTTCTCGCGGTACGGATTTTTAATCTCTTCGGTAGTAAGGATTACATTTTTCTCTACCAACGACTTGATAACGGGGAAAATCTTTTGAATTCCCACAATTTTCTGCATTTCGGCAACGGTAACGTGTTGTCGGTAAGAGAGCGTTTCCGCAATTTTCAATTCCCGTTCGGTGAGCGTTGAAATATCGCCGTCAAAATCGGGATGAAGCATTATCAGCGTTTCGCCCGCCAACTTCAGTCCGGAGGGCATTGCTGCCGCCATTACTTCGCCGTTGTGACACAGATAGTAGTGCGCGAGCCATTTCCAAAGTTCAAGTTGTTTCTCCGTAACAACCGGCGCTGCATCAATAATGTCAATGATATATTTCACATTCAAAAACGAAGGAACATTCGTGTGCACCTCCATTACTAGACCGGCATAGAGTTTATTTTTCCCAAACGGCACCACCACTCGTGCACCCACTTTTATCTGTTCATTCAAATCGTGTGGCACGCGATAAGTAAAAGTAGCAGGGAGGGGTAGCGGAAGCAAAATATTGGCGAAGCTGGTGAGCATGAGTTATTTTTGAATCGGGGCAAAAATATGGAAAAAAGGGAAAATAATTATTTGTTATTTTCAATCTTTATACTATTCAAATATGAATAGAAAAAAATTATATGTTTGCAGCGTAAAAAAATGATGATGATACTTTATCACGGTACCAATATAAGATTTGATATACCAAAAATTATACACCCTAATAGAGCGCTTGATTTTGGAGCAGGGTTTTATACCACAACTGATATTTCTCAAGCTAAAGTATGGGCAAAGGTAGTGATAAGGCGTGCCGAAAAAGGCATCCCACTGCTGAATATCTATGAGTTTGATGAAAAATTTTTGTCGCAACTTAAAATAAAACATTTTGAAACACCCAATAAAGAGTGGTTGGATTTTGTTTGTGAACACCGATTAGAGATTTACTTTGAAGATGATTATGACTTGATTATAGGCGCAGTTGCCAATGACAATACGATGCCTGTTTTACAAGCGTATATTGATTCAATTAAAACTAATGAAAATGACAGAGATTTCTTTGCACAGGTTGCTTTAAGACAACTTCGTGACAATAAGCTTACAGATCAAGTCGTTTTCAAAACAGAAAGATCTTTGCAACAACTTAAATGCGTGGAGGTAATTGAACTATGAAATGGACAAAAAGTGATTATTTATTTTTCTTTGACCGTTGGGTTATTCCAATGATTGCTGAAGAATATCAACTTGATGAAGAAACTGCATTTAGACAATTTATTAATTCTCAGACCTATAATTTATTGTCTGACGATACTACTAAATTATTTCGCGAATCACCTTTGTTTATCTTCGATATGTTTAAAGCAGAATGCGAAACAGGAGACCCTAGAAATTCTTCATACATTAAAGATTATGAATAGAAAAAAATTATCAAGTGAAATCTCATTTTTCATCTATTTAATGGAAAAATATTCTGAATACAAAGGCACAAACACAACAATCAATTTGAAACTGTTTGATCAAATGAATTTGACAGAATACATTAAACAAATGTATCCGATGTATCATACTGAAAGGCTTGAAAATGCGTTTTCTGATATAGATAAAAAGATAGCAGCAATCTAACCGCTTATTTCTGAATACTATCCACCGGATTGGCGTTTGTGCCACCGTTAAATCGATGTAATTGATAATGGCAAAAAGCAAAATCAATAAACTTACCGAACCCAAAATCAACAGGAATGTTTTATTGCCCTGATTAAAACTATCTACCTGAATCTCAGAAAAATAAACCTCTTTCAAAGGAGTTAAAAGAAGTTTTTGCCAGTGTCCCCCTTGATAAACCCAATAAAATTCTTTAAAATAATCAAGCATTTCGGGTATGCGCGCCTGAATATCCGTACCCTCTTTGGTAAGAATGAACATGACGCTGTTACCTGCATTGCCCAAATTGGGGTCTGCCATACTGGGATTAAAATGTACAATTTGCTCCATTCTAATTAAAACATCGCTATTTGGGAAAAGCGACCTTTCAATATTTTTTTAAACTCCGGTAATTTGTACTTCCAAGTCGTTTAGACTTAAAGACTTACCTATCGGATCAAAATCAAACAGTTCAAAGAAATTGGCATCAGCGCAAACACAAATGGTTTCAATTTCGGGATATTTGTCTATAATATGGTCTTTCAATTTATAGGAACAACCGTAAACCTGTTCACTGCCAAGTACATAAATTCTGTTCGCCTTTGCATGGTAATTATCGGTAGCGAGTTCGTTTTTGGTATAATTTGAAACGAGGATAACAAAGATTAATGAAACGATTAATCCGAAGAGGCAAATGAAACTGTAGGTTTTGTTTCTGCTCCAGAAAACGAAAGAGGATTTTATTTGAATAATAATTTTTTTAGAGTGTGAATAATTAGAACACTGATAACTCTGATTGAGCAGATATTCTCTGATTATATATAAAAGTAGTTACGCATTTACATATTATTCCGTTAGGGATGCGTTTTTGGATAGTTTTTGTTTGTAAATTATTCCAATTCTAATACCAAAATACATCGGATTGGTTCTGAAATCTGCATAATCAGAAGAAGTCGTTTCAAAGTTTTCTTTAGTAAACATTAATCCATCAATACCTTTCATATCGGTAAGAATATAATTTGCTCTAAGTCCAATATTTATTAATAAGTAGTCTGTAACAGGAATATTGCCGCCAACACCCATTAGGAGTCCGAATCCTGATTTATTGAAAGTATTTGTTACATCAACGTTTTTCAAATCAATACAATCAATAGGACTATATCCGGACACTAAATTAGCGTATTCTCCTTTGCTATAATCGAGGTCATCGTTATCATAGTCACGATTGTAAGTAACTTTATTTCTGAAGTGGAAAATCATACCGGCTTCAAAATAGACTTCTTTTCCAACTTGAAATATCAATGGCAAATCAAAATATTTGTAATTAATACTTGATTCGTAGTGATTAATTTCTTTCTTTTCTGTTTGCCAAGTCATTGGGATATTACCCATATATTTCATGTTCATCATACCCCAATTAAAACCTAATTCGATTCCAAATAACGGAATGGGATGAAAATTGATAAAGGGTCCAAAATACTCGCCGAAAGTTGTACTTCGTGGGTCCTGACAGGGACCATCTGCTGTTACTTGCTTATTTAATAGCCAGTTCCAATTGCCTGTAATTTGCATACCTAATCTCAAATCCATTTGCGAAAATGACATCATAGAGATGCCAATAAATACTAATAATAAAGTTACTCTTTTCATTTTAAATTTTTTTTGCAAATAAACACGATTTTTTTGAATTACGTACAGATGGTAAAAATGTTTGCTTATATTACGAGTTAATCATCTCTAAATGACAAAACAGCAGTTTATCATCTTTTTGTTCCCGAAGATGTAACCCGTTGCCTTCGCAACTGTAAGAGACCTTGATAATTTCTTTACGGAGCCTTTTAGCGCATATACTGCGGGAGGCATACCATATAATATGCTTCCTTCAGGATAACGAGAATGAGACAAAGGTACATCAGCATAAGAATCGCAAGCAGGTTTACATCCGGAAAAGATACCTGTAAAATCGAATAACAGCAAAATTATCTTATCGAAAAATTTAATAACGTTTTTTTTTCATTATGTTAAAACATTTTAGCGTGCGAATGATTAATGCAAATGTACCTGTTCTACCTGTATTACTTCTTTAGTTACCACATCTAATAGATAAGCCACCACGCTACAATTTTTAATTTCTACTGGAATTTGTCCGTAGGGGAAGGAGTTTCCGTAAGATATCTTAAATGTAGTGGAATATTTTGACTGCGCATTTACTATACCGTCCGAGGTAAGTTTTGTACCATAGTGTCCTTTAAAACCGGTTCGAAGGACGTGGTTATGAGGATACTCTAAAATATAATCGTTGCCATCCACCTGCCCCGAAATGATATTGTCTTGTTGCAAAATCAAACAAAGTTGCACGGGATTTGGCAACTCTTTGATGATGGTTACCGCAGCAGTAACTTCAATCTCCTGCTTCACCTCATTGGCTGTACAGTGCAATTGGATTCCCGCTCTGACATTGTTTCTATCAATGGCTGCAATGGTACTGCGCCATTTGTTACGGTCAAATCCCCATCCGTCGGCGGTATTTTTTGTACGATTAATGGTGGCTTTAGGCAGTCCTACTATTCCAAAATCTTTGCAAAGTTGGTCGCCCATTGGGGTTTTATAGTTATTGTTGAAATAGAGCGAGGCATCCGGATTGGCAAGTTCTGAACAATGAATGGCAGTAGCAATAATGGTAGAGTCTGCATCCATAATTGCTTTTAATTCACGTGCACCGGCAGGGCAATAGAGGCATTTATGACCGGTATATTCTTCCACATAGATTTTTTGGGTTACCGTTTTTGCATATTCCGGATTCCAAGGGGTTACCTCTACCGGATTAATGATGTTGAACACCTCTTTGGTGGTATCAATTTTGTTACAGGCAAAGAGGAGGATTGATAATGTGGTTAATAATAAGGGTAATTTTTTCATATTGTTTGTGGTTTTTATTAAGTTAATATTTACTCCGTGTAACTCTGTGCACCCTGTGTCTCTGTGCTAAATTGCAGCACAGAGACACAGAGGACACAGATTAAAATGTCGTTGTTACCGATAATCCCACGCCATAGGAGGCGGGGACGGTTCGGCAGACGCCGCCCACGCAGAGGATTCCCGCACGGGTTTTGCCGAAGTTGAGCGCAATGCGCGTGGTATTATACACAAAAGCCACCGCCGCATTAGGATAATGCACTTTCTTCTCATTTCCAAAATGCCACTGGTCGCTTACGGTAATAAACCAGCGGGGCGAAATGGAATACTCTAACAATGCAAAAAGCCAACTACCCTTATCTTTTTCTTCCAAATCTTTATTCTTTGCAACAATCAAATATTGATTTTCCAGCCTAATCGCGTGAATGTCATTTATTTTGTAAGTTAATTCAAAACCGACATGGTTTCCGTTAAGCATGCCGTGTTTTCCCTGCAATTCCATATTATAATTAATGTAGTTATACATAATCATTAACTTCCAATGCTTGTCAAATCGGCGGGTAATATCCAGTCCTATATCCTGATAGAGTAAACGTTTTCCAAATCCGAAGAACTTTGAGGAATAGCCCTCTGTGCCGGTTACGGTTCCAATCGTATCCGAAAGTGGCGCAAACGATTTTTGCAAATCGTGGAAACGGGCATAATTTACGGTAATATCGGTGCCGTATTTTCCGCCTATTTTGGTTTTTTTAGGAATTTTGTAATTCACTTGCGCCTGAGCGCCTATCTGTCCGTTGGGTTGGCTGGCATAACTGTAATTTCCCAACAACTGATAGGAATATTGGCGATTGATTGCCGGTATGTAGTTTACCGTTAGCGCTGCGTAAGCGGGAGCGGCATCTCGTTGCGAGCGAAAATCCATATTGTCGGCACGCAAAAAAGATGCCGAAACGCCCAAGCCTTTCATAGAGTAGGAAGCCGATACTAACAATGCCTCTCCTTTTTTATATATGTACTCATTAGAAAGATTGGGGTCGTTCACTTTTGAGGCGTACTCGCCTTCCAAGCGAAAACCCTTAATTCCAAAGTTTAGTCTGGTTGCCCATGAGGCTACGTTTTGCGGAATATTGCCTGCGGAAATAATCCCTTGACATCTAAAAACGTTGGGGTTGTCGGTGGGCGTAAGGGCAAGTTCACCATACTGTTCTACCACATAATCGTAATAGCGCCGATATTGACTTGAGTCAATATATATGTTAAACTGTTTATCTTCCGCTTTGTTAAATCTACTCACAAAACTTCCGCCCACCGATAATGTAACGCCTTTATCCGAAAGTTTTTGAAACATATCGGCAAAAGCCAACTCGGCGTCAAGTCCACGCACATTGTCATTTCGTTTTGTGTAATCGAAATTAAAGTTGTGGCGTTCAATGCCCCAAACACCTTTGAGTTGAATGCCTTTATAAGGGGTAACTTTCACTCTGCCGCCCAGCAGACTGTTGTCAATGCCGAGATTTCTATCTTCATACGCCCGCAGGGTTAAGCCTTGCCCAAACTGCTCGTAAAAATATCCGCCTGTAACCTGAACAAAACTATTTTTATAATCGGCAAAAAAGTTAGTAATTCCCTGACCTTGATAGCCTAAATCCTGAAAATCAATCAAAGGGAAGAGATAGAACTCATATCTTGCGCCTGCGGAGAAGTCGCCGTTGGTATAATTGAGGTTGAGCCATGCGTTGCCGCGCACCTTCGAGTCCACCGCTTTTGCATCAATAAGAGAATCAGGAATATAATACATACCGTTGAAAGAGAAATCGCCGCTGATAGTTCCGGAGCCTACTTTCGTCTGGGCGAAAACTGAAATTTCGATTAACATTAATAATAAGAGTGCTATTTTTTTCATTTTAGAAAAGTTAAGGTTTATACTCTGTGTTTCTCTGCGTTCTCTGTGTCTCTGTGCTATCATTCAACACAGAGACACGGAAGACACAGAGATTCACAGTTTACTCGTTCACTATTTTCTTCACCAATTCAAAAACCTCTTTTTCGGAGCCGGGGGCGTAAGAGGTGTGCGACCATACAATTTCGCCGTTTCCGTTAAGGAGACAGAGGAACGGGACATCCACCACGTTCATAGCGCGTTTAAAGTCCCAGTTAATATCTTGCAAGACCACGTATTCCCAGCCTTTTCCGTTTACAAAAGGGGCTACTTTTGCGGCGGTTTTAGTGTCGTCAATAGAGATGGCGTAGAGCACCACGCCGGTTTCCTCCCGCCATTCGTCATACACATCGTTGATAGCCATCAGTTCTGCGAGGCAGGGTTTGCACCACGTTGCCCACAGACTTATGAGGACAGGTTTTCCATCATTTTGAATGTTTTTGGTGTTAAACACTTTTCCGTCTAACGTTTTAATATCCACAGAAGGTAGAGTAGGTTTTGCTTTTTCCTGAGCAAAAGAAAAAGTTAATAAACTGACTGTGAATAAGAACAGGATTGTTTTTTTCATAGAGATTATATTTTTGTTTGTTTCAGCGGCAAAAATACAGTTTTTTGAAAGTAGCAAGTAGAATGCAGATTCAACGTAAAAAAAGATTTACCCTTTCTTTGTCATAATAAGTTTATAAAATTATTATACTTTTGCCTTGCGTTTTTTATGGCAAAAAAAAATAATTTATCCGCATATAATCAGTATTTTACATAATAATTTAAACATTAAAAATGAGCAAACAGATTTTAGAAAAAGAGAGTGTGGTGGTCAAATTTGTGGGCGACTCCGGAGATGGGATGCAATTATCGGGAACATTGTTCTCTGATGCGGCAGCCTTGGCAGGCAACGACATTGCCACTTTTCCGGATTATCCCGCAGAAATTAGAGCCCCGCATAACACTATTGCCGGCGTATCCGGTTTTCAAGTACATATTGGAAAAGAAACCCGTATCATCGGAGATAAATGCGACGTACTTGTTGCTATGAATCCTGCTTCGTTAAGAGCCAATCTTAAATGGGTGGACAAAGGCGCTACTATTATTACCGATTGCGACGCCTACGAAGAAAAAGCGCTGGAAAAAGCAGGCTACACATCTAATCCGTTAACCGATGGCTCTTTGAGTTCTTATTGCGTGGTTGCCCCAAACATTACTACGCTTGCCAAAGAAACCGCATTAGCCAATGGCTTGGATAACAAAGGCGCAGAGCGAACAAAAAATATGTTCTGTCTGGGTATGATCTACTATATCTTTAATTTTGAATTGGATACCCCTTTTAAATTGTTGGACAAACGCTTTAAGGGGAAAGCACATATTGCAGACGTGAATAAAAAAGTGATGCAAGCCGGTTTTAACTTCGCCGAAACGATGGAGGTTTTTGCTTCTACTTTCCAAATTTCTAATGTTCAATTGGAAAAAGGAAGATACAGAAACATTACAGGGAACGAGGCTACGGCATGGGGTTTGCTCGCTGCTGCTGAAAAAGTGGGAAAAGAGTTGTTCCTCGGCTCGTACCCTATTACTCCTGCTACCGAAATTCTGATTGAACTGGCAAAGCATAAGTCGTTAGGAGCACAGGTGTTTCAGGCAGAAGACGAGATTGCCGGTATCTGTTCAGCCATTGGCGCATCTTTTGCAGGCGCTGTGGCTTGTACTACTACCTCCGGTCCGGGATTATCATTGAAAACGGAAGCTATAGGCTTGGCAGTGATGACAGAACTTCCTTTGGTGATTGTAGATGTTCAACGTGCCGGTCCCTCAACGGGTATGCCGACCAAATCGGAGCAATCCGACCTCAATCTTGCCTTGTTCGGCAGAAACGGCGAAGCGCCCTGCATCGTATTAGCAGCAGCCTCTCCCAGCGATTGCTTCTACAAAGCCTACAATGCTGCTAAATTAGCTATGGAGAATATGACCCCCGTAATCTTACTTACCGACGGAAATACAGGACAGGGCAGCGAACTGTTCCGTATTCCTAAAATGACAGATATGCTCCCCATTAATCCGCCGTATGCTACCCCCAATGATCCGGATTTTAAACCTTATCGCCGCGACCCGGAAACTCTTGTACGTCAATGGGCAGTGCCCGGAATGGAAGGACTGAGACACCGAATCGGCGGTTTGGAAAAAACAGATGTAGATGGTTTGGTTTCTACCGACCCACAAAACCATGCTAAGATGGTACAGTTGCGCAGCGAAAAAGTGATGCGCCTTGCCAACCGCCTACCCAAACAAAACGTATATGGTAATGTGGACGCCGATACATTAATAGTGAGTTGGGGCGGTACCAAAGGCGCTGTTTATACCGCTTGCAAAGAAGTAAACAACACCGGTAAAGCCGTAGCACACGCCCATTTCTCGCAAATTATGCCGCTACCCTACAATACCGCAGAAATATTTGCCAAATACAAAAAAATTCTGGTATGCGAATTAAATTCAGGACAATTTGCCAACTATTTAAGAATGTCGCTACCCAATTTTAAGTACGAACAGTATAACAAAATTCAGGGGTTGCCATTTACCGTACAGGAATTGGTTGGCGCTATTAACAACGTAATTAATAACATAAAATAACAGGAGGTACATTATGGGTATAAAACCAAAAATGGGTTATCAAGCAATGGAAAGGTCGGATGTACCTTTAACCCAACAAGATTTTTCAAGTGATCAAATGGTGAAATGGTGTCCGGGTTGTGGCGACCACGCCATTCTAAGCGCAGTAGCCAAAGTTTTTCCGGAAATCGGATATAAAAAAGAGAGTTTCTGCATTGTTTCGGGAATCGGGTGTTCTTCCCGTTTTCCTTATTATGTAAATACTTACGGTTTTCATAGTATTCACGGACGCGCCAACGCGGTGGCAACAGGCGTGTGTATTGCCAACAAACACCTGAGCGTGTGGGTGGCTACAGGAGACGGAGACTCGCTCGCTATCGGCGGAAACCACTTCATTCACGTTATCCGTAGAAACTTAGACCTCAATATTATGTTGTTTAACAACAAGATCTACGGATTAACAAAAGGACAATATTCTCCCACTTCCGATATGGGCTCAGTAACAAAAACATCTCCCTACGGAACTATTGAACAACCTTTTCAAGTTGGCGAATTAGTGATTGGCGCACAAGGCACTTTCTTTGCCCGTGCTATTGACAGCAACCCCAAATTTATTACTGAAGTAATGTTTGAAGCCGCAAAACACGACGGAACCTCCGTAGTTGAAATTCTGCAAAACTGCGTGATTTTTAACGACGGAACACACGACTTGATTACCGGAAAAGAAACTAAAGATGACTACCAACTGATTCTTCGTCACGGAGAAAAAATGCTTTTCGGAAAAAATAAAGAGAAAGGGATTAGAATGCGTAAACACGGTTTGGAAGTAGTGGAGATTGGACCTAACGGCGAAGGGTTGGAAAAAGTGTTAGTACACGATATGTACAACCCAAATCCTGGCGTGCATCTCATGCTTGCCAAAATGTTCCCGCCTCACTTCCCCATTGCGCTGGGTGTGATCCGCTCCGCAAATTTCCCCACTTATGAACTTTTGTTGCAACAGCAAATTGACGATTGCAAAGCAACAAGTAAGATTAAATGCGTGGATGACTTGCTGAACAGCGGAGATACTTGGGAGATTGAGTAAGACTGCAATAAAGAGTAACGTGACGCGTGACAATTGTGACAAATTACAAAAAAACTCTAATCATCTCATCACTCGTCACTATTGTAAGAACGGATGATAATCTCCCTTCAATCCTTCTGCTTTTCGAGATCGGATATCATAACAGAGAGACACATATTGACAGGCATCCTGAATACGAAATCCTGAGTTTGAAAGGATATTTTGATAAGACAATGTATGTAAATCGGTAAACCCTTCGGAAAATTCAAACTCCTTATCATCAATGGTTAAAGAGCGATAGGTAGTTTTGCCTTTTTCGGCAATCTCTTTGGGAAGTTGGTTTTTATCAATACTTAAAAACCAACGCACCCGCGCTTTTTTCAGTTGTAAGAAACCGGCTACGGTAATCGGGGTGACATAATGTATATGAATATCTTGCACTTCTCCAAAAATGTATGTCAGCATGTCAAAAAAATGCGACCCGATATTGGTGGTAATTCCTCCCGATTTTTCCATATCTGCTTTCCATGAGTAGAGATACCAGGTTCCGCGACCGGTAATATAAGTCAAATCAATATCATAAATCTTATCATCAATAGCATTGTCAATCTGATTTTTCAGTTCTATTACTGCCGGGTGCAAACGAAGTTGCAAAATATGGTAAATACTTTTTCCTGTATCTTCTTCAATTTTTGCTAATCCCTCTAAATTCCATGGACTTAACACTAACGGTTTTTCACATATTGCGTGAGCGTCGTTTCGTAATGCCATCCGAATATGGGCATCGTGCAGATAATTGGGAGAACAGATGGAGAGATAGTCAATTTTTGCGTTGGAATGTTCTCTGAAACAGCGGTATAGATGGCGGTCAAAACGTTCCGATTCCGTGAAGAAAGCGGCTTCTGGAAAATAACTGTCAATAATTCCTACGCTGTCCGATTTGTCTAAAATTGCCGTGAGCTGGTTACCGGTATCTTTAATGGCTTTAAAATGGCGTGGGGCAATATATCCGGCTGCTCCGATAAGAGCAAAGTTATTAACACTCATGCGGTTTTATTTTACAGTCATTTTTAAAATGTTGATTTCAGCTTCCGTTAAAAAGCGGTATTTTCCTCTTGGTAAATCTTTTTTGGTTAATCCGGCAAACACCACTCTATCCAATTTCAACACTTCGTAGCCAAGTTGTTCAAAAATGCGGCGCACAATCCTGTTTTTTCCCGAATGTAGCGTAATTCCTATTTCACGTTTGGTCTCTCCGGCGTATGCAATCTCATCTACTTTAATTTCGCCGTCTGAAAGCTCAATACCGTTCGCAATCTTTTCAAAATCATCAGCAGCAAGATTCTTATTTAATTCTACATAATAAACTTTACGGATACCGTGTTTAGGGTGGGTTAATTTTTTGGTCATCTCGCCGTCGTTCGTAAAGAGTAGCAAACCGGTTGTGTTTTTGTCCAATCTTCCTACCGGATAGATTCGCTCTTTGCACGCGCCTTTTACCAATTCCAGCACATGTTTTCTATCGCGCTCGTCATCCATTGTGGTGATATAATCTTTGGGTTTGTTGAGTAACAGATAGACCGGTTTTTCGCGTTGCAAAATACGATCGCCGTAACGCACCTCATCGGTTGGCATTACTTTAGTTCCCAATTCGGTAACAATCTGTCCGTTCACTTGAATCGCGCCGGTTTGAATCAGCATATCCGCATCTCTTCTTGAGCAAATTCCGGAATTAGAGATATATTTGTTCAATCTGATCGGACCATATTTTTCTTCGTGTTCTAAGGAGAGGATTTTTTGTTTTTTCGGAGATGGACGTCCTTCGCGGCGTCTTATTTCTACGATTTCGGACAATATTTCCGATTCGGCGGTAATATTGCGGCGTTTGCGCGGTGTGCGGTCTGCGGTTTGCGGTTTGCGGTCTGTGGTTTGCGGGCGACCGCGCCGCTCGCTTCTATCAGAATAGTTTGATCGTTCCGGACGCTCTTCTCTGCTACGACTTGGACGCTTCTCTCTATCAGAATAGTTTGATCGTTCCGGACGCTCTTCTCTGCTACGACTTGGACGCTTCTCTCTATCAGAATAGTTTGACCGTTCCGGACGCTCTTCTCTGCTACGACTTGGACGCTTCTCTCTATCAGAATAGTTCGGACGTTCCGGACGCTCTTCTCTGCTACGACTTGGACGCTTCTCTCTATCAGAATAGTTCGGACGTTCCGGACGCTCTTCTCTGCTACGACTTGGACGCTTC
>Ga0268262_10000142_pt1 | contig 90495 bp, 92 predicted proteins | sample TergutNc150P3_FD_190354 | JGI IMG/M metagenome (GOLD analysis project Ga0268262, IMG submission 190354) | Nasutitermes corniger P3 segment gut microbial community from laboratory colony in Florida, USA - Nc150 P3 (SPAdes) (version 2) | ecosystem: Host-associated > Arthropoda: Insects >... | reverse complement strand
CATCATGAACAGCAAAGAATCAATCCGCCAGGCGATAGAAGCGCATGGCGTGCAGGTGCCGTCCGATACCCCATTATCGCAATACTCCGCCAAGATCGGACTGATAACAAGCGACGCGGGCGTTTTTTCCGGCGCAACGTGGTGCGCAACGCTTGGCTCGGTAAATCCGGCGGGTGGAACATTTTATTCAGTTCATCCGTTCGACAGCGTAATGACCTGCCGATACACGGCTCCGGCGAAAAGTATAACCGGCTGCGCGTCCGTTCAGGCTAGTAATGTCGCATATAACGGTTCCTCGTGGCCTGCGACAACATATACGGTTAGCGCGGACGCTGGATATTACATACAGAACAACAACACAGCGACGGCGACCTGTACGCAATGCGCGGCGGGAACGTCCGGCGCCGGGGGAACGGCGACAAGCTGCGCTACATGCCCAAAAGACAATTATTGTCCCGCTGGAAGCGCGGCGCCAATCGCATGTAGTACGGTGGAGACAGGATTTGAAACTGACAGCAGTGGCGCTACAAGCAGTGTGGATTGCCATGCGGCGATAGTGCTTGTCGACGGCATTACTATTTCCGGCGGTTTGACCAGCATCGGTACGGGCGCAACCACGACTTGGACCGCCAACATCACTCCGTCGGATGCGGCAAACAAGAGCGTTGCATGGAGCAGTAGCAATCAGGCCGTCGCGACCGTCAATTCCGGCGGTGTCGTAACGGGCGTTGCGGTGGGCACCGCCACGATAACCGCGACGGCAAACGACGGTAGCGGGGTGGCCGCCACAAGAAATATCACGGTGTCGGTACTTGTCAGTAGCGTTTCCATAAGCGGCGGCACTACCAATATCTTCATTGGGTCTTCCACGACTTGGAATGCAAGCGTCAGTCCAAACAATGCAACAAACAAAAATCTAGTATGGAGCGTCTATAGCGGATCGAGCAACGCGTCGATCACTTCCCAAAGCAATACGTCCGCGACGATACGGGCCGATGCGTACGGAAACGCGACTATACATGCGACATCGCAGGATGGTAGCACCGAATACGGATCAAGAACTCTATATATATGCAAGACTGGAAATCCAATAAATTCCGCCCTTTCCAGCGTTTGCAACGATAACTTTATATGCAACGGATGCCCCAGCGACGCACAGGGTTGGAGTGGACAAACCGGAACTTGGCAAGTGTCGTCATGCGCGGCGCCATCGCCCGACACGATGTATGGCAAGAGTCTATGTTCGGTGTCCAATAGTACAAACCAAACTCCGTCGACAAGTACCAGCGGCAATACCGGATATTGCTGGTGTCAGGGATGTACCAATAATGGCAGGTCTTCGTGTGGCGCTTGGGCGTTTCGGGTCAACTATGGCACGGCGGCGGCTTGCGCTTCGAATTGCGCGAACGCCTGCGCGTACTACGCCGCGGTCGCCAATTACGTCGATTTCCGGGCCGCACTCTGCGCGCCGTAGGCGGCGGCGTAAGGGCGCGCGAAATTTTTGAAAAGGCCTTGACGGTCGGCGCGGCAGGTGCTATCCTGCCTAAAAGGTTAAAAGGAAAGGCGGGCGTTTGGCAGGAGCGTTTCACAAGCATCTTAATTCCATGGCGTTGTTCACGGCGCTGGTCGCGTTCGGAATTTTCCGCATACGCGCCGACTTTCTGCGCTTCGCCATCACGAACATCTACATGAACGGCGCGATCATCGGAATAACGATTTTCGGCGCCGCGGTCTGCTTCCTGCAGATATTTTCCATTCTGCCCGAGTACCAATGGTTGCGACGCTATTTCACAAACAAAACGCGCGGCATGAACGACTTGCCGCCCGCAATTCTGCGACCGATCGCCATAGTGCTGAACCGCAGCCGCGCGGACGGGGTCGGCGTCATGTCCGCCCAAACGCTCAACAACTTTCTGAATATCATCATGAACAGGTTCGAGGATCAGCGCGACGCCGTAAGATACCTTACGAACATTCTGATTCTTATCGGCCTGCTCGGGACGTTTTGGGGGCTGTTGAACACCACCGGCGGTTTCGCCGAGATGCTGAACAACTTGTCCTTCGAGGGCGACGACGTAATGGAGACGGTGCGCAGCGGCTTGGCCGGGCCCATGAAAAGCATAGGGACGGCGTTCTCTACGTCGTTTTTCGGGCTCAGCGGGTCGCTGATCGTGGGCTTTTTGGGACTCTTGACCGGATTCGCGCAGAACGCAATGTTCCGCGAACTGGAAGAAGGCCTGGCCGCGCGCACGGTCATCAAGGATTACAAAGATTAAGTAAAAAAGGAGAGAGCAATGCTTAAAATGAAAGAAAGAGAGAGGGCGAACAGCTGGCCAAGCTTTGTCGATGTGTTTTCGAACCTGGTCATCATACTGATATTCCTGCTGATCGTGTTCGTGTTCCTATGGACCACCACGAACATATTCCACAAAGGCGGCGGGTTGTCGCAGCTGAGCGAGCTGAAAAAAGTGTCGCTGGAGCAGTCCGAAAAAATCGCCGAGTTGGAAGAGCGCGGCGAAGAGGCCGAGGCGCTGCTGCTGGCGGCGCGGGACGAGCTGCTTTCGCTCGATTCCAAACGCGCCGAATCGGACGCGCTTATCGAACAACTTCGCGCGGACAAAGAGCAAGATCAGGAAACGGTGCGGCGCGCGGCGTCCTTGCAGGCCGAGATCGAGCGCATGAACGCGGCCTTGTCCGACGCCGAGCAGAAGCGGCGCGACACCGAGGTCGAATACGCCGCCATGTCCGAACGGCTGAACAAGGCGCTGGCCGACAAAGTGTCCGAACTGACCCAGCTGTCCAAATACCAATCGCAATTTTTCGGCGCCGTGCGCGACGCGTTGTCCGGCATGGGCGGCGTAGACGTCTCGGGCGACCGATTCGTGATATCGTCCGACATTCTGTTTCCTTTAGGCGGATTCGGTTTGTCGCACGAGGGCAAAAAACAGCTGAAGCTGATCGCCGACATCATCAAAGGCATGGAGAAACGGATTCCGGCGGATGTCAAATGGGTTATCAGGGTGGACGGACATACGGACCGCATACCGGTGAACAGGGACGCGACCATGTATAGGAACAATTTGGAATTGTCGCTGCTTCGCGCGCGAGAGGTGGTCAAGGAATTGGAGGCGCGGGGCGTCTCGAAAAGCAGGCTGATTCCGGCGGGATTTGGGGAAACCGCGCCGGTCGTCAAGGGCAAAACGGCGAAGGAACTGCAGAAAAACCGCCGCATCGAGCTGCGCCTGACAAATCCGTAATCCATCGCAAGTCATTAAAAAATCCCCTTTCGGGGATTTTTTATTTTCTCGGATTTTTCACCGCGGCTTGGGCGGCGGCAAGGCGCGCGATCGGCACCCTGAACGGGCTGCACGACGTGCCGTCCAGGCCGATCCTATGAAAAAACTTTACGCTTTCCGGATCGCCGCCGTGTTCGCCGCACACGAAGACCTTTATCTTGTCGCCTTTGACCGCGCGCGCTTTCTTCGTCGCGTCGTCTATCAGAATCCCGACGCCAAGCTGATCGATCGAGGCGAACGGATCCGCGACATATACGCCCTTCGCGCGGTATTCGTCCAGTATCGCGCCCGTGTCGTCGCGGCTCATGCCCAGCGTCGTCTGCGTCAAGTCGTTCGTCCCGAACGAGAAGAATTCGCAGCTTTCCGCTATCTCGTTCGCCAAAAGCGCCGCGCGCGGCAGCTCTATCATCGAGCCGACTTTATAATCCACCTTTTCGCCCGTTTCCTTGAACAGCGCCGCCGCGGTTTCGTCTATAACCGTCTTGACGATATCGACTTCCTTTTTGCTGCCGACCAAGGGAACCTCTATTTCGGGATGAACCTTTACGCCTTTATTCTTGCATTCCAGCGCAGCGCCCAGTATCGCCCGCGTCTGCATTTCGGCAATCTCGGGATAGGTTATCGCCAGGCGGCAGCCGCGATGTCCCAGCATGGGATTAGCCTCGTGCAATGCGTCCGTACGAGACCGGACGAATTCATACGATACGCCGATATGCTTCGCCAGCTCTTTCATTTCCGATTCGGTATGCGGCAGGAATTCATGCAGCGGCGGGTCTATCAATCTTATCGTAACAGGCAGGCCGTCCATTATCGTAAATAATTCCACAAAGTCGGCCTTTTGATACGGCAGCAATTTATCCAGCGCGGCGCGGCGGCCTTTTTCGTCGTCCGCAAGAATCATTTCGCGCATGTCCTGAATCCGCGCCGGATCGAAGAACATGTGCTCTGTCCGCGCAAGGCCTATACCCTCGGCGCCGAATTCCCGCGCTTGACGCGCGTCGCGCGGCGTTTCCGCGTTCGCAAGGACCGTTATTTGGCGGATTTCGTCCACCCAAGCCATAAATTTGCCGAAGTCGCCCGTCATTTCCACCGAGACCGTCGGGATTTTGCCCTCTATTATTTGACCTTTGGCGCCGTCTATACTCACCCAGTCGCCCTCTTTTATGACCGCGCCGGATGACGTAGTCATGGCCTTTTTCTCATAATCCACCTTGATTTCGGCGCTGCCCGACACGCAAGGCGTGCCCATTCCGCGCGCGACCACCGCCGCATGGCTGGTCATGCCGCCGCGCGCCGTGATGATGCCCTCGGCTGCGTCCATGCCCGCTATGTCCTCGGGCGAGGTTTCCAGCCTTATCAGCATAACCTTTTTGCCGTCTTTCTTCCAGGCTACCGCGTCGTCCGCATTAAATACCGCCTGGCCGACCGCCGCGCCCGGGCTGGCTGGCAGTCCCGTCGCTATGACTTTCTTTTCCGCCTTGGGATCCAGCATCGGATGCAACAGATGATTCAGCTGTTCGGGATCGACGCGCATAACGGCCTCTTCCTTGGTCAACAGCTTTTCCGCCACCATTTCGACCGCCATGCGGACCGCCGCCGCCGCCGTGCGCTTGCCGTTGCGGCATTGCAGCATCCAAAGCTTGCCATGCTCTATCGTGAATTCCATGTCCTGCATGTCCTTATAATGCTTCTCAAGCTTTTCGCGGACCGCCACCAATTCCTTATACACGCCCGGCATGGTTTCTTCCAGGGACTTGCGCCCCGAACCGTCTTTGGACATCGGTTGCGGCGTCCTGATGCCCGCGACCACGTCCTCGCCCTGCGCGTTCAGCAGGTATTCGCCATAGTACTTATTTTCGCCGGTCGCCGGGTCGCGCGAGAAGCAAACGCCGGTTCCCGAATCGTCGCCGCTGTTGCCGAACACCATGGCCTGCACATTCACCGCAGTACCCCAGTCGCCCGGAATATTGTTCAGCTTTCTATACGTAATCGCCTTTTTCGACATCCAGCTGCCGAACACGGCGCCTATGCCCAGTTTTAATTGTTCCCACGGGTCTTGAGGGACGATTTTCCCGGCCTTTTCGCCAATTTCGCGGAATATCTTGACCAATTCTTTCAGGTCCTCGGCCTTCAAATCCGTATCGGACTTGCAACCCCTGTCCTCTTTCATTTTTTCCAGCGCGTGCTCGTACAGGTTTATATCCGCGCCCAGCACTACATCGCTGAACATCATCAGAAAGCGGCGATAAGAATCGTACGCGAACCGCTCGTTCCCCGACAGCGCCGCCAGCCCGAGGACGGTCTCGTCGTTCAAGCCCAGGTTCAGCACCGTATCCATCATGCCCGGCATGGACACCCTTGCGCCGGACCGGACCGACACCAACAGCGGATTTTTCGCGTCGGCGAATTTTTTGCCCATTATTTTTTCTATATGCGCCACCCCGCCCTTCACCTGATCCATCAGGTCGGACGGATACTCGTTCTTGTGCCCGTAATAGTAGGCGCAGACCTCGGTCGTAACCGTAAAGCCCGCAGGCACCGGCAGCCCGACCAAATTCATTTCGGCAAGATTAGCGCCCTTGCCGCCCAGCAGATTCTTATCGGCGGCCTTTCCCTCGGCCGCGCCGTTTCCAAACGTATATACCCATTTGCTCGTATTGCTCATGATTCTTCCTTTATTTTTATTTTATTTAATAGTTCAAAGCCCGATTATCTTATACCAATATCCGCACTCAGTCAAGGGGGTGCGCCTAATTATGCGCTTGACAAATCGCGATATCACGACTATGCTTTTCCGAAAATAAAAGGATTATAATATGGCAAATAATATGACGTCGGAGACGGTCGAAACATATAACATATCTTTGAGAACGGCTAAAAAACGCCTAAAAAAAACACAAAAAGATTTGACGGAGATCAAAAAGTATTTGGAGGACTACTACATCCGTATCGATGGGCAGGGGAACGGGCTTAGCACGGAAGACGACTTGGTCAAACTCCAACTGCAAAAAGAGCAGTATTTGCACGAAAGGGTCGATATTTACGAAAAGATCATAGCGCAGAAAAAGCAACAAGGGACGGGTATTTTAAAGAGATTTATAACGCGAGTTGTAGTGTGCGGATAATATCACCGTAAGAATAGTTGAAAATTATGCTTCTTTATGATATTATTCCCGGATAATGACGGCTAAAAAAACTTTTGAATTCAAAAACGGACAGCATGTGGTCTATCCGCCCCAGGGCGTCGGGAAACTTATCAAAACCGAAGAGGCCCTTATCGGCGGGCAGAAGATCAAAATGCTGGTCATATCGTTCGAACGGAACAGCATGACGCTCCGCGTGCCGGTCGACCGCGTCCAAATATCAGGCCTGCGGCCGCTCGTGTCCCAAAGGAAAATCATGGAGGCCATCAACTCGGCCAAGGACAAGGCCACCGCAAAGCGCATGATTTGGTCGCGACGCGCCGCCGTCTACGAAGAAAACATCAATTCCGGCGATCCCATGAAAATCGCCGAGATTATCCGCGATCTGCAACGGCGCAATTCCACCGACACCATGACCTTTTCGGGGCGGCAGCTGTATCTGCGCGCTTTGGAGCGGCTGGCCCAGGAGTACGCCGTAATCAACAAAATTCCACTCGAGGCCGCCGAAGATAAAATCGAGGATATTTTGGAAATTCCAAAAGACCTGGAGTTGGAAGCGCAGGTCGAAGAAAACACCGAGCCCGAACCAAATGTCTAGCGAAAAACTTATCGAAAGCCTGTCCCGCGCGTTCCAAATCGCGCAAAAAGACCTGGCGACGCTGGGGAGCGACGTCAAGCGCCGCGCCGCGCAGGCGCTGGAGCGCTTGCGCGAACTGTCCGACCGCGCGAAGGATATTTTGGCGAAAGAAAACGGCGACGCCGACGCCCTGGCCGCGGAACTGCCCGTAATCAAGGTCGAAAAACTAATCATAAAAAAACGATTCGCGACGTCCTCCATGGATCGGACCGGACATCTTCGGCCCGTGTCGTTGATGCAGGAATTGCAGGCCGTGGCGGACATTCACGCGACGATGCTGGGCGTAGGGCGGACGTTTTGCTTTTCCGAAAACATCAGCTGGGTTCTCACCCACAACGCCTTTGAAATCGTAGAAATGCCGGACGACAAGGAAGAACTGTCCATAATAACCTGGCCGTCGGCGCACGAGGCTTTGCGGGCGATAAGGGATTTCGAAATCCGCGGCGCGGACAACCGCGTTTTGGTCCGCTCGACCAGCCAATGGATCATGATGGACCTGGCGGCCAGGCGGCCCGTGAAGCTGGCGGACTATCTGCCGATTTGGGAATGCGTGCCCGAGCGGGCCTTGGATATTCCGTTCGAAAAAATCGACGGCTTCGAGCCCGCGCAAAACGCCCCGTTCGCCATCCGATTCGACGACATCGACATGAACCAGCACGTGAACAACGCCGTCTACGCGCTATGGGCGCAAGAGTCCATGGGATTCGACTTTTTGGCCAAGCACAAGCTGACGCGCATGGAAATCAACTTCAAAAAGGAAATTCCCGCGGGCGCAAAGGCCGCAACGGTCGGAGTGATTATCGATTCCGAGGACGGCAAGGCGGGCGCCGTACAGACGCGGCACCTAATCCAAGCCGACGGCGTCGTGCGCGCGATCGCAAAATGCAAATGGACAGTGATTAGTGACTAGTGATTAGTGTGTTAGTGGGGGCGAGTTTAAGCGTTGCAATTCACACCGGCATGTCAGGCAAAATTCACTATCTCACTAGTCACTAACAACTAATCACTATTTAGCGTTTGGGGCCGAGGATGTTTTTCGCAAGGATTTCCCCTATCGTGTCGCCGATAACAAGTTTTTTGGATATACGATTAACCAGCTTTTTCCCATCGGCGCCGTAAGAATCCTCTTTCTCGAAACCTTTTTCATAAAGCTTGCCGTCCTTGAATCCCATCATTATATGCGATTTTTTGACAGGAGAATAATTTGTTTCAAAAATATACAACCAGGCCTTGCGCTCCTCGCCCAATCTTTTCTCGTCGGCTCTTTTCTCTTCAGTCCCGACCGCTGTGGCTTCGTATATTCTTTCCTCAACTTTGGCTTTCAAATCCCCCTTTTCCACCAAGTATCGCGTCGCGGCCAGGAAATCTTCGGCCGTCGGCATATTCGTGGTCAGCAGAGGATCGTACGGGAACGACGGTTTCGGCCCGCAGGTATGGAATTTCACGAAAATTTCAAGATCGGTTTTGTCCGCGTTATTCGGGTATTTCTCATTCAATTTGTACCTCGCGTCCACAAGTATCCCGCCGTCGGTTTTCGGAAAAAGGAACTTAAACTCCAGCTTTACATTTTTTTCGGAAAACCCAAGTTTTTCGCGCCAATAGCGCTCTGGCGAGTAATCCCATTCCATCGAGTGAGTGTGCGTCTGATCTATCACTTCGACGTAAATGTCCGAGCCGTTGTTGTTCTTGATGTGGATTCCGCGCCTGCCCTTGTCGTCATACGACGTTTGCGTGAAACTTTCGATTAGGTTAAATTCATTCGCCATGGACAACTCCTTAGTGTTATGCGCATTATAATACTACGCAAACATACTTTGTCAACTAAAATGTGATATGAGGGTTCGGCGTTGGTTGACCAGTATCCCGTAAACTCTGCATTCATATCACTTATCACCTATCACATATCACACGAAGGCTTGACTGGGATTTCATAAAATTGCTAAACTTTTCGCGTGAGGAAAATTTTTATCGCTTTTCTGATTTCGGCCCTGCCAGCCGCCGCCGCGATCGAGCGCGGCACGTCCAACGCGGGTTATCCGAGGGCGGCTTCAGCCGCCCTGCCCGCAACCTCTTCCGCCGCGCGCGGCGCCGTATCGGCGCGTAGCGCGGCAAAAGGATCAATCCTGCCCGCCCGGTCAACCGCGGCCGCCCCCGCCCAAACCAATCAGCGGCGCATCTCGAGATCCGCGGCTTCGGGCCAGGCCGGGCGCGGCGCAGGATCGCCGCGCATCGTCGCGCGCGCGGCCGACGGCGACGCGGCAGGCGCCGCGACGCCAATCGTGGAAACGCGCACCGGCGCGGCCTATGAGAAATGCAAAAACGCGTACTTCACCTGCATGGACCAATTCTGCGCGGTCAAAAACGAAAGCTATAAAAGATGTTCCTGCAGCGACAAGGTTTTCGACATGGCCGAACAGCGCCGCGTCCTGGAATCCGCGGCGGAAAAAATCAACGACATGAACGCCAGCTATGCCGCGGTCGGGCTGACTCCCGAACAGGCGACCGCCATGAAAAACGCGACCGAGGGAGAACTGGCCATGGGCAAGGACAATTCCGCGTCGAAAAAAATCCTGAGCGCGATCATGAACAGCATCTCGGGCGAGGGAGAAACCAAAATCGCGGGCAACGCCATGGAAAAACTCAACAGCGTGTCGTTCGGCGACACCAGCCTGTTCGCCTTCGAAACCGACGGGCAGACCATGGCGTCCTACGACGGGTCGACGCTATACACCGCCGTCTACGGGCAATGCCGCAACATAGTCCGCGACAGCTGCACCAACGACGGGCTTCAGCGCGCCGTAACGGCCTATCTCATGGCCATCGAAAACGACTGCAGCGTGGTCGCGAAAATGGTCGAGGAAAACAGAAAAAAGATGAACGCCGCCGTGCGCGAATCCGGCGCCATGCTGGAACTGGCCCGTATCGAAAACAGAAAAAGCCACAACGCGCTCGACGCCAGGGAATGCCTTGGCGAGGTCGAATACGCAATCACCAGCGACCAGGCCTGCGGCGCGGGATACAGAAAATGCCTGGACAACGGCGAATTCATCGACAAGGACACCGGGCGGCCGTTTCCAGGCGTAGCGAACTTCAACGAATTGGCGAATCTGCTGCAGTTCAGTCCGAACGCGGACATAGCCGACCAAAAGCTGACGCAGATCGCGGGCAACAGAACATTCGTCGAGAACTTCGTCAGAAGAAACAAAAAATTCGCCGAGGGCGCGCTGGACAAATGCCGCGATATCGCCGACGGCGTATGGCGCGACTATCTGGACAAGGCGATTTTGGAAATCCATTACGCCCAAATCGCGAAGACCGCCGAGATAAAACAGGGATGCTTCGAATATATCCGCCAGTGCTATGGCGACACGCGAAAGTCCCTGTCCGGATTCTTGGGCGACGATTTGGGCGGCGCGTCGCTGCAGCCGCAGATTATATCGCTGTCCAGCCAAATGTGCAACGAATACATCAATTCGTGCGACGCGCTGTTCGGCGGCATCGTTTCGGAATTCCTGAATCAGTCGGACGCGCGCGACGTCATGACCGCGTGCAGAAATATCGCCAAAGTTTGCTTCGATTCGTACGGCGGATCCAAATATTCCAACTTTTATAATCCGGGCAGCGGGCTGTTCAAGCGCGGCGAGGCAATGAACTGGTTCACGCTGTATGACCAATCCGATGGCGGCAAAATCGTATCGCCGTGCGCCAGGCAGGTGAACACCGTGGCGGAATGCGCTTCGATCCTGGAGGAGGTTTTCGGCGGATTCGATCGGTACGAAGGATCGGACCCTTATTTTTATGGGTGGCATAGGATAGACCGTTGCGAACCCGGCACCTCCTGCAATATCCATAAGAATTTTGAAGTAATGCGCCTTAAGGGCGTCGCGACGGAGATGTATAATTCCATACTGTCAATCCTGCGCGACAGCTGCAAAAACTATGACGGATATTTCATGTTGCCGTATGATCCGGATTTGAAAGATACGGATTATTGCACGCCCGGGGCCAACCATTTAAACTGCAAGGATCCGTGCATGGCGACGTTTTTTAGAAATAGATCCGTGTATCATCAATCAAATCTCTCAGCGAGCAATGAATATAATTTCCCCAACGAGCCTGTTGATTCTCCGACAGACCGACCTAGGTATACAGAGAACGCACCCAACGGAACAGTTGTTTATTTTGCGGAGAATATTTGTCCCAACAAATATGTCGAGACGGTCGATGTGGCGTCCTGGGGGATATGCTCGTGCTGGGAGAACGGAGGCAGGCGGCCGGACAACAGCCCTTCCAAATGGCCGGGATGTTTCACGGGAGTTCCTTCGGGGGTGGACGGCCAATCAAAACTGAACATGTCCGGAGTGCGCGAAGCCAAGCCCGACGTGCCCGACCCGGACGCGAATAAGGTTTGCAGATGCAATATCAAGTTTGATGATTTGGAATGCCCTTGCGACGGAAAACTCTGTAGTGTCTTGCAACAGGAATGCAATAGAAAAACTGGTGATGAAAAGACCGCGTGTGAGAAAAAAGTCAAGCCGTGCCCCGGTCAAGAGGTTTGCAAGTCAACAAAAAAAGATGCTAAGTCGGAATGCACGGTTCCATCCAATGTGCCGGGCTATAAGTACAATCAAACGCCGTAAATGCGGCGGGGGCTTATTTCTTCGTTATCGTATAGCCGTCTTTGGCGTCGGTAAGCGTCCAACCCGCCGCGTCGATTTCGGCGCGGATTTTGTCCGCTTCCGCAAAGTCCTTCGCCGCTTTCGCGCTTACGCGCAGTTCGGCAAGCGCCTTTATTTCGTTTGGAACCGCGTCGCCCGACGCGCCGATCTTCGCCGCGTTCTCGGCAAGCCGCAACCCGAACAGATCGTCCGCGAAGCCCACGACCGCAAGTTTCGTCGCGTCGTCCGTATCCTTGTCTTTCAACATTTCTTGAAATACGACCAACGCCTCGGCCGTCTTTAAATTATCATTCATAGGCGCCAGCAATTTTTCGCGCCACATCTTTTGCTTTTCCTGATTCGCCTGTCCTTCGGATTTCAATTCCGAAACGCGCCGTACGATTCTTTCGTATCCGTTTTTCGCGGCGTCCAACGCCTCCCACGAAAACACAATCTGCGACTGATAATGGCCCAGCAGAACCAAATAGCGGTAATGCATGGGGTCGTAGCCCTTGTCCTTCAACAGCGCCAATTTCAAAAATTCTCCGCCGGATTTGCTCATCTTTCCCGTGTGGTCCAACAACCAGCCGGAATGAAACCAATATTTCACCCACGGCCTGCCGACAATCGGCTCGGCCTGCGCGATTTCGTTCGTATGATGTATCGGAATATGGTCTATGCCGCCCGAATGGATGTCGAAGTGCGGCCCAAGCTCGGCCATGCTCATCGCGCTGCATTCTATATGCCAGCCCGGAAAGCCGACGCCCCAGGGACTGTCCCATTCCATTTGCCGCTTTTGATCCTTTGGCGAGAATTTCCACAGCGCGAAGTCCGTCGGATTCCTTTTCTTCTCGTTGAATTCGACGCGCGCGCCCGCCTTGTTGCCCGCCCTGGTGCCGCCCGCAAGGTCTCCGTACGAGGCGAACTTCGAAGTGTCGTAATAGATTCCGTCGTCTTCTATTTCGTACGTATAGCCCAGCGCTTCCAATTTCTTCACCAGCTCTATCTGCTCGGGTATATAATCCGTCGCCTTCGTAACGACCGTCGGGCGCATGATGTTCAAGTCCTTGGAATCCGCGAAGAAAATATCCGTGTACATTTTCGCGATGTCCCACGCAGACTTGCCCTCGCGCTTCGCGCCCTTTTCCATCTTGTCCTCGCCGTCGTCCGCGTCGCTGGTCAAATGCCCCACGTCGGTTATATTCATGACGTGCCTGACCTCGTAGCCGCTGGCCAAAAACATTCTCTTCAGCTCGTCGGCGTGGATGTAGGCGAACATGTTCCCTATATGCGGGTCGAAGTAGACCGTCGGACCGCAACTGTAAAAGCCCACATGATTCGGCACCAGCGGGACGAAGTCTTCGATTTTCCTGGTCAATGTATTATAAATTCTGATCGGCATGATGTTTTCTCTAATAGCAGGTTTCGCCCGCCATGTCAAATATAGTGATTAGCGACTAGTGATTAGTGTTTAGTTGTTAGTGATTAGTGAATTAGTGTCGTGCGCAAGCTAAATTTATTTATTTGACAAATACGGAATTACTTAATACAATGCGCGAATAAAACAACGTAAAAAAAGGTATAAAACATGTCAGACCCCATACTGCCGCCGCAACTGCTCGTGATACTCGGATCCGACTCGGATAAGAAGTATGTCAAAGAGCCGGTTCTCGACCGCATATATGCCGCGGCCAACGCAAGCAAGGGCCAGTGGAACGAATGGGAGGTCGAATTCGACATAGCCTCCGCGCATCGCAGCCCGGAACTGGTCCGCAAGATATGCAAAGAATCCAAATCCCAAAAAACCGTGATGGTCCTGGCAATCGGAGGCGCGGCGTTCGCTTTGCCCGGCGTAATGGCCAGCGAACTGGCATATCTTCCGGTATGCTCCCTGCCCTTGGACGAAAAGGAGAAAAACGTTCCGTTCGTGTCCGCCGCGTGTCTTCCGCCCGGAACGCCCGCGCCGTCCTTCAATACCAACGACTACGAGTCGGCCGCGACCTATATGATCAACTATATGGATGAAATCGTGCCGATACTGGCCCAAAAGCCCCAGTTCTCGGTGTGCTTCGAAACAAATTCAAACAGGGAAAAAATTACGAAGACTTTCCAAAGCATGGCGCCCGCGTACGGAATCAATTACGATATCGGCGTCGGCATCGACTTGAGCCTGGACGTAATGCAAAGCTCCGTGTCGCTGAAGAGCGGCATGGGCAGTCATCGGATTTTGGTAATAGACATCAAAGAAACGGACCTTAAGCAGTACTCGACGGCGCCGATCATCGCGCGGCCGGGGACGGAGAAAAACGCCGTACTGCACATAGCGCGCATGCTGGCGCCATGGAGGCCGGAAGTACAAAAAGCGCTGCTTCAGTTTGCGGACGAGAACTACGAAAAGGTCGTAGCCGCGGACAAAAAACTGAGGGCGGAATACAATATGCCGCAGAGATAGGCGAAAATCCGGCGCAGGCGAGATCCGGCGCTACGCATTATTTGCTGGACAAACGGCAATATTGTTTTAATATAACGGGACAACCGAGAGAGCAACATAAAAAGGTATAGATATGCAAAATTCCACCACACCGCGCCATCTGCACGTAATACTTGAATCCGATTCGGATTTGCCAAAGGTTCAAAGGCAACTAATCGAGCGCCTCGACTCCGCGGCGGCGGACAGCAAAGGCGCGTGGACCACCGAATACAATATCCTCGGACCATGGCCCGAAGATTCGACGTATTTGGATTTATACGAAAAATTGATATCGAAGAACGCCGCGATGGTTCTTGCGGTTCGCAACAGCGAGGGCGTAGACATGCCCGGCGATCTGATGCGGGGGCTTAGAAGCATTCCGGTTTGCGCCATGTCCATCATAGGCGTAGGCACAAGGACGATACTTATGCCGGGGACACCGGCGCCATCGTTCGTCGATATGGATTTCGGAAACGTCGTCTTCTACGCGATCCATTATATGAACAAGATTACGCCGATACTGGAGAAGGGGCCCGTATTCGACCTGGTCGCCCATCCGAACACGACCATTCACCAAACCTTGGCCAGCTTTAAAAGCGCGGCAAGGGAGCTGGGGCTTCAATATAATTTCCGCGCCAATCCCGCGTGCGAAAAAACGCAGGCCGTAGTGCGGCTGGGCGATATGCAGATCGTCAACATGCTTTGCGAGCCCGAAGAAAACAATATGAAAATGTACGCCGAGGGGCCGGCCCTCGTAAAGCCGGGGCCGGGAAAGCGCGCCGCGCATTACCTGGCTTGCATGGTCGCGACCGCAAACGAAAAAATGCGCGATAAACTGATGAAGAAAAGCGCCGTCCAAAAGGCGTAAGAGGCTTTCGACCGGTTCGTCCACGGAGGACCTCCAAAAATTTCAAGCGGGCGCAAAAAGCGCCCGCCGATAATTTGTCCTCGCCGCCCGATAATAAAAATTTGTGGCAGGCCATAATTCGTGCCAATTGGAACTCATTATATAATGAGATTGTCAAAACCGCAAGTTTTATTCGCAATTCCGGCTTTCTGCGCCATTTGCCCATTTTGCCCGAAATTTGTTAAACCCTGCCAAAACTATAACACTACACCTGACGGGATTAAAACAATGGGCAGTGCTTAAATTTATGCGCTGGCGGAATCATTTTATTCCGATTCATATTCCTTTATATATTCCTACGTCTGTCCTTTTATGTGAAAAAGGGATTGTTTTTTCAGGGTGGTGAAATTAATCGTTCACTTATGGGATAGGGGGGGGATAGGATAAACGCCTCCTTTTCCGGCCTCTCACGCATTAAAAACCATTCCTACGCTCATATTATACCCTACAAACGCGATTTCCCCACGTTCAACAGGCTTCTTACAGGTTATATATCCATTGGTATAAGGGGATGACCATGTCGCGCGACAACAGGTTATAATAATGCTTTGCAATATCCATTTATAGGTTTATAATCGGGGTGACTCAGTGGAGACGCTGGGTCGGGGCTGTTGTAAGCCCAGACTAAGCGGTGCGGTTTTGCATCGTTATCTGATGTGATGGTGCAAACTGCGCCGTTATATCCCTGTCCTTGTGGTCGGGGAGCCGTTTGTTATAAAACAGGGCTTGCCCGAAAACAACGGAATCATACTTAGTCTGATTTACAAACTCCCCGACCGCCTACGCTGGGCGGTCTTTATAACAACAAAGGAGTTAAAAATGGACAAGGAACTATTGAAGGCCCTTCTGCACAAAGCAGTTGGCAAATTTTATATAAACGATTCACTGCTTTTGAAAATTGGAGGACTTGAAAGAGCATGCGTGTCCCGCATTGCTCACTATTTGCAACGAGAACTGGACTGCGACAAGGAGTTCCGCGATATAGTTGTGGATTGCGAATTCGGAAAATGTTCGGTTGAGGAGGGATGGATTACGAAGGCCCTTGATATAACATTTGAAAACGAAGAACAAGAAAGAGACGTTTGCCCTGACCTTATTGTCCATTCCCGCGGAACTCACACCAAAAATTTAATGGTTGTTGAATTCAAGGGGCATTGGAATAAAAAGAACTGGGATTACGATAAAAAGAAATTATGGGCATTCATTACCCCAAGAGATATAGCCGAAGAAAAAAAGCATTTTGGTTATTTGCTGGGTGTTTTTGTAGAGCTTGGCGAGCAAAGCCCGAAATATGAATTTTTTACAAACAACCCATAGATTATTAAACAAAATGATAACAATTTGGACTAAAACATCTTCGTCTGAACAGTGGGAAAAATATAAGCATGTTGAACCCGTCATAAGACAAACACCAAGGCGTCCCGGCAGAGCAAAACAACTAAAAGAAAAATGGGAAATAACCCGAGATATTCTCCGGCTCGAATTTTCGCAAATAGATTGGGCGGAATTGGGTCTACTTGCTAGGGAAGAAGTTGTCTTTTGTATGCGTTTTTGCCAAGGGCAAACTAGGGAGGATATTAGCAATTATTTCGGTGTTTCTCGCTCACGCATTCACCAGATTGAGATGATGGCAGAATTCAAATTACAGCATCCCTCTGCAACAAAGAGAAGGGTGTTTGAGAAGCTTTATATTCTGAGCATCCTACGCCAATTCATAAATATAAAGCAGCCTAAAAGAAAAAGAATCAGAAAAGAATATATTTTTAGGGTTCCAAGCCGCAATAATCTCATTGGCGGCAACTGGAACGCAAGCAAGGTTGCACAACTGGAAGCACTTGTGGGAAAGAAATTATCTGCGGCTGAAATTGGACAACGACTAGGATTTACCAAAAGCGCCATCATCGGAAAGATGAATCGCTTGGGCCTTAAATGTGGAAAAAAATAAAATATTTACGCAAAAGAAAAGTGTAAAAGATGGCATGTATTGTATCGAAATTCCCAACAAATAGAATCGAATTTATTGATATTGACCAAGAAATTATGCGGGTGGAGGAAAAACTTGAAAAAATAGAATCATATCTTAGCCTGGATGAGATTGAAGTCAAAATTGAAATAAACGAAAATGCTTGTTTCAATGAAAATATGATACATGCGCTTTGTGAACCGTATGGCACAAAACAACATAAAACGCCACTCCTCACCATTTCCATCATTAAGCCAAATACCGAAGCAAAAGAGAGGATCGCTATTTTGTTTAATTCCACGGACAAATTCTTGGGTATTGCGGTTAAAATAGAATCAATGGATGACATCCGAATTATAGAGCGGATGATAAATGAAAAATATCCGACGGAATTGCTCTCTTTAGAATTTTTCAAAAATTTCCTAGATAACTGTTTTCAACGGAAATATTACCCAAAGCTAAATAATCAAGAGCGGGTCGCATATTACGTCCGCGATTTTGACCGCGATGGGCGCATCGACAATATGACTATACCAAAGGCAATTCAATTGTTAGAAGAAATCAAGGCGCATTACGAATTTATGAAAGTGCAGTTATATGTAGATGACTTACTTGGAAAATTATATTCTATGCGCGGAGATTATAAGAAAGCCCTTGCAATTTATGCTGGAAAATTAAAGATGGGAATAACCAACACACATTGGGGCAATGACATTTTGAAAGCTAAATATAAAGGACAAATCGACGTGGATGCGATGGAGCTATTTTCAATCTCTCGCAAAAATACGAAATTTGTTGTAGACAAACTTCCGGAATTATATGCGGAAGCCAATGATATTTTGAAAGAATATAAAAAGCGGCATTCCCAAGATTTTCTGCAATATATCGGCAATAAATATAAATCACGACTTGAAAAAGGCGGTTGGTGGAGTTTCTATGCCCTGACAGAGTTTTTGCATTTCTGCAAAAATCTCAGCAGGCAGGCGGAAAACAGGCTACGCGCAAGAGCCGGGATAAAGGAACTAGAAATTGAGATTAAACCGGACTCATACTATCGGCAAATCCCATGGTACTACAGATGAATTTAAACATATCATGCTCAGGCTCGTAGAAATTCATGCGACAAAGGGCCAAATTCGCCCGTCCGTGCGTGAAGTTTCTATCGGCATTGATACATATAAAAATACGATTCCCCTATCTGCTTATGAAACATGCGGACAACCCTGAAATAACCAAAATGTGCAACGAAAAGATCAATGCGCTGGCCTTGGACATTGCTCGGCTTGAAAGCGAGCTGGACGGCGCACAAAGCGAAATAATGCCGCTGAACGAGACAACCGATCGCACCATGGCCGCCCTTGCCCAAATGCCCGATATATGGCAAGCAGGCAATTATGAGGAAAGGCTGGAAGTTCTAAATATGTGCTTTTCCGACAAATTGGAATACGAAAAAGTTGGAAAATTTAGAACCCCTCGTTTGTCCCCGATTTTCGCGGTTTTTAATGAAAATCGGGAAGAAAATATCCAGTGGCAGCCCCACGGGGATTCGAACCCCGATTCTCACCTTGAAAGGGTGGTGTCCTAACCCTTAGACGATGGGGCCGGAAAAAAATATATTCCAATCCGCCACCCTACGCCAAGGCTACGGGCGGCACCAAATTTTCTCAAATTCGCCCGTCCGCTTCGCGGCCGAGGCTTATTAGCGAAAATTTGTGGCGGGATTGACGGGGCTCGAACCCGCGACCTTCTGCGTGACAGGCAGACGCTCTGAACCAACTGAGCTACAACCCCGATACTCGCGCCATTTTATCATCTGTTTTATTTTTTGCAACTATTATTTTGGGCTAGGCCGCCCGGCTTCCCGCCACTTTGCGCCCGCGGCTTGAAAAGTTATCCGATAACATATATAATTCCGAATATTTGAAATGCTCAAAAGATTATACATCTCGAACGTAGTTTTGGCCGACAAGCTGGAGCTGGATTTCGCGCCCGGCCTTTCCGTCATGACCGGCGAAACCGGCGCGGGAAAATCCATGCTGCTGGACGCGTTGTCCCTGGCGCTCGGCGCCAAGGCCGACGCCAATCTGATTCGCGGCGGCGCGGCCGAGGCGGTCGTAGTCGCGGAATTCGACGAGGCGCTTTTAAAGCGCTCGGTGTCGGCGGACGGCAAATCCAAATGCTGGATCGACGGCGAGCCCGCGACGCAAAAGGCGCTTAAAGACTTGGGCGACGAACTGCTGGAAATCCACGGTCAATTTTCAAGCCATTCTCTGCTGGACGACAAAACTCATATCCATTCGCTCGACCTGTTCGGAGCCCATAAACCTTTGGCCCTTGAGACGCGCGCCGCATGGGGCGAACTGCGCGACGCTGAAAAGAAACTCGCCGCCTTGCGCGACCTGGCGGCCAAGTCCGCCGCCGAGCGCGAATTCCTGAACCACAGCGCGCGCGAATTGGAACTGTTGAAGCCCGCCCCCGGCGAAGAAGCCGCCTTGGCCAAAATGCGCCAGGACATGATGGACATGGAAAAGAACTCTTCTGTGCTGAAAGAGGCCGCGGAAGTTTTGGGACGCGGCGAATCGGCCGAAAAGATTTTCGCCGCCGCGCATATTTTGGAACGCACAAAATCATACCGTCCGCAGATAGACAAACTTTACGATATCGGCGCGGCGCTGGCCGAAATCGTGGAGCAGATTACGCCCGAGGGCGGCGTCGACGTAGCGGAACTCGAGGCCGCGGAGGAACGTTTGTTCGCGCTTCGCGCCGCCGCGCGAAAGCACCGCGTCGCCGTGGACGAGCTGCCGCAAACGCTGGCGAAGATGCTGGAAGAACTGGCGCGAATCGACGGCGGCGACGCGGAAATCGAAAAGTTGGAGGCGGAGGCCAAGGCAAAGCGCGCGAAATACGACCGCCTGGCGGCGAATTTGACACAGAAACGGGTTGCCGCGGCTGCGGCGCTTCGCGCCGCCGTAAAAAAAGAGTTGCCGGATTTGAAATTGGGCGCGGCGGACTTTGCGGTCGAGGTCAAATCGAATCCGGCGGCGCCCACGGCGGACGGAAACGACGCGATGTGGTTCGCGATTCGCACAAATCCCGGATCGCCGTTCGCGCCGCTTAGCAAAATCGCGTCCGGGGGCGAACTGTCAAGGTTCATGCTGGCGCTGCGCGTCGTTCTGTTCGGCGGCGTAAAGACGCTCGTGTTCGACGAGATAGACGCGGGCATTTCGGGCGCCACGGCGACCGCGGTGGGCGAGCGCCTGGCGAAGCTGGCGGATTCGGGGCTGCAGATCATAGCGATAACCCATTCGGCGCAGGTCGCGGGCTGCGGCGACCGGCATTTTCTGATTTCAAAGCGCACGGACGGGAAGACTACGACGACCGGCGCGGAAGTCATCGACGGCGCCGCCCGCGTGAACGAAATCGCGCGGATAATCAGCGGCGCGAAGATCACGCCCGATTCGGTCAAAGCCGCAAAGAACCTTATACGGTCAAATAGTGATTAGTGAGATAAGTGTGATATGTGATAAGTGATATGTGATATGAGGTTCGGAGTTGTTTGATCAATGTTCCGCAAACTCTACCTTCATATCACATATCACTTATCACATATCACTTTTTCGGTATTTACCCGTTTCATGGACCGAGTCTTATAATTCCCAGTTTGCAAGCAAAATATCGTATTAGAATCATTAGCCCGCAAGTTTAAGTTATCATATATCCCAAGGATATTCAAAATCTTTTTTAAGAATATCCCTTACAGGGGGTCAGATTTATAAAGTGGCGGAAAGCACTACTTCGATATATGGGAATGCCCGTTGTTCGACGCAGACCGATCGCAATCATGGCGGTTCTTTGCATTCGTATGACGCGTACAACGATAGTACTACCGGTTATTGCTATCGCTCAACCAATACCGCGCCAAGCGATGATCGCGGCACAGGGCAAAATTGCTGGTGTCAAATGTGTACCGATAGTTCTAGGGCGTCGTGTGGCGGCTGGGTGTTCCAAAGCAACCGTACTACCGATTGCGCGACGGTTTGCGCGCCCTACTGCGCCTCTATCGTCCACAGCACGGATGGTAAGCTCCGCTGGGCCTTTCGGGCCGCGCTCTGCGCCGCGCCCGCGCCATGGGTATACTAGGCCAAGCAACGTGTCGACGGTAAAACCCTTGTCCGCCCCGGCGGGCAAGGGTTATTTTTCCGATTCGGCGCCCGACACTGTTCCGCCGAACATCAAAAAAAGATCCCGGACAATCGCCCGGGACCTTCGCGTAAGAAATAATCTTATTTCTTTTTCTTCGCGGCTTTCTTAGCAGCCGGCTTTTTGGCCGCCGGTTTTTTCGCCGCCGGTTTTTTCGCCGCCGGTTTCTTCGCCGCTGGTTTCTTTGAGAATATACCTGCCATCCTCATCTCCTTCTTTATTTGTTCCAGAACAAAATCATTTTGTTCATGTCAGCATTATATGCTATCTAAAAAAAATATACAAGAGAAAAATTTTTTTCCGCGAAATTTTTTTTCACGCCCGCATTTTCTTTTTTTCGTCCGCGCGCAAGCAAAAATTTTTTCGCGCCGCGATTCGCATTCCCCGCGCGACCCTAGACGCGGCGATACGCGCAGAGGCCTTGCAATCCGCCGCTTTTCTTTATATAATCGCGTCATGACTATCAACGTTCGACTCTTCACAGGCGACAGCGTATGGAAAAAAATTCTCGAAGAGCTGGGCGCCGACGTTTCCCCCGGCGGAATAAATTTTACGGCGCCTGAAAAAAAATTATCGCTTTGCGAGCTGCACGAGCACGTCGAAAAGCTCTCTTTGAAACGAATCGCCGAGCTGAACGCGCAGGCTTTGTCCGACGCCGAACAGTCCCTTCTGCTGCTTCTACCAGCCGACGCGAATTATTTGAAGCGCGCGCTAGGCTATGCGGACGACGCCAAGACCCACACCGTCGAAACGCTTATCTACAAAATCAGAAAAAAATTAGGGCAGGATTTCGTTCGGCTGGCGGACGGCGTCTATACGCTCGGGTGAACGAATCATGGGATACAACGTCATATCTTGCGGAAGAATCCCCAGCACCCAGCTGATGGCGACGGACATGGTCGCCGACGGCTCGGCCCAGGATCTGACCGTCATAACCGCTTCGTCGCAGACCGCCGGGCGCGGACGCAACGCCCGCAAGTGGATTTCCGATTCGGGCAACCTTTACGCCTCCTTTATATATAAGGCCGGGGCGCGGCGCCCCACCCTGGCCTATTCGTTCGCCGTCGCCGCCGCCGAGACGCTTCTATCGTTCGACGTTCCCGTTCAAATCAAATGGCCCAACGATCTTTTGGCGGATGGAAAAAAGATATCCGGCACGCTGCTGGAATACTGCCGCGATTTTCTTATCGTCGGAATCGGCATCAACATCAAATCCAATCCGCAGAACGCGCCGTACAAAACCGCTAAAACCGACGATTACGCGCCGGGCCTGACGCCGACGAAGGTTCTCGGCCGTCTTATCGAATGCTTCGAGAAATGGCGCGGCAAGGATTTTCCGCACGTACGGCAGCGCTGGATGGAGCTGGCCATAGACATGAATTCGCCGGTGAATTATCACGGCGCGGGCGCCGTCTACTGCGGACTGTCCGACACGGGCGCGATGATCCTGCGCCGCGGCGGCAAGTACGAATTGGTCTACGGCGACGAAATGTCGATCTAGTGATTAGTGGTTAGTGATTAGTGTTTAGTTGTTAGTGTTTAGTTGTTAGTGTTTAGTGAATTAGTGATTCGCCTAAATCTTTATCATTGAAACTTTCTATTTTTCTGCTAGAATACGGTCAAGGCTGAGAGTTTCAGCCCCGGAGTTTAACAACCCCTTTCCCAAGTATCCAATCATTTGGTTGGAGGGCGGTGAATATATTGAATAAGCCGCACAATTCTTGGGATTGTTGTTAACCTCCAACCGCTTGGATTTTCCGGCGGTTTAATAATAGGAGGAACAGATGGCGAAAAAAATTGCCCGGCCGCGTCCGGAAGCAGAACCACGCCCGGAAGCCGTGGAATTTGTAAAGAAGGTTGCCAACGGAACAGTTTCGCACGAGGATTTTTTGAAATTATCCCCTGAGGCATGCATTATAAAAGGAATCAAAAAAACTTTTAGCGAAATACGCGCGGCCGCCGAATACATTGGGCCGCCATTTTTTATATAGCGGATAATTGTCAAACCAGCGAACGCCGCACTAATTCACTAAACACTAACAACTAATCACTAACCACTAATCACTAGTCACTATTTTTCTCTTGATTTTTGTCGCGATTTGTGATATACTGGCTTTGTTAACAGAACCATCATATACCGCGCAAGGCGGGATTTTTTATTTCAATTTTTACATAAGGAAAACAGCATGCTACAGATTCAACCGCGCGATAATCGCGCTTTTTTCATGTTCAAAAGGCCCGCGCTTCGCCTGTTCGTCAACAACGACGACGCGACCATCGCGACCAATCGCCTGGCGCGTTGCGTCTACGCCGAGACTTTGGCCTCGTCCCTCGCGGCGGTCGAATCGCTTTGCGTAATGATTCGCAACACAGGGCGGCCATTGGCCGAAATCGCCCTGGACAAAAGCGTTTTCGAATCGCTCGACCGCAAGTCCGTACGGCACAAGCACCTTTTGGTCGATCACGCCGACCCGAAGTTCGAGATGTGTCTGCGCGCCGTAAAAAATATGCCGCATTTGCCGGACAATATCCGCGGCGCGACCAGATTCCACCGCGCGGACGAACTGCCAGAATGGGCCCGCTCAATCGGCTCGATCGCCGAAGCGGACGACCTTTTGTTCTACAAATAAATCCAACAACCACCAACTCATCAACCCACCAACCAAAAAAGGAGCATAACATGAGCATCATCAACACAGCCATAAGCGGCGGAATCCTGGCCGGAAAACGGACTTACATAATTTCGGCCGCAGGCATCTTGTCCGCGTTCGGAGCCTATCTTGTCGGAGACGCCGGACTTGTCGACACAATCAACGTCATTTTCCCGCTGGCCGCGATCTGTTTTTTGAGAAAGGGCATTCACGATGGCAAATAACATACCGGAGAAATTTCAAAACAGCGACGGCGGACTGAACGCCGAAGCGCTACTGAAATCGTACGAAGAGCTCGAAAAGAAACTCGGCGTCATGGTCAGCGTGCCGGACGAGGCCGCGGACGACGATTCGAAAGCGCGGTTCCTTCGCGCGATCGGCGTGCCAGATTCGCCCGACGAATACGCGCTGGACGGCCTCTTGGCCGACATTCCCGACCTTAAGGAAAAATTCCGCGAGATAGGGCTGACAAAGCGACAGGCCGAATCGGTTTCGAAAATGGCGGCCGAATTTTTGACGCCGGCGCTCGGCCGCATAATGTCCTCTCATTACGAATCGCGCCAAATGGACGATTTGCTGAAGTTCTTCGGCGACGACGAAAAAATGCAATCGGTGCTGGCGGACATCGACGAATACGCCGAGAAAAACCTTTCGCCCGAGGCGTATCAGGCGCTGGCCTCGTCCGCCGACGGAATCAAGACAATCTATAATATGATGACTTCCGGCGAACCCGCGGTCGCCACAAACGGCGCCGCGCGCGAATCGCTTCGCGAGGCGGACCTGCGGCGCATGATGGCAGACCCGCGGTACTGGCGCGACCACGACGACGAATTTGTCCGCAAAATCGAGAGCGGGTTCAAAAAACTTTATAATTAAAGCCATGAATACATCATATCTTTAGACTCGTTTGCGGAATTTTTTCAAACGCCTTATAATCCCGTCGTATCCGAAAGGAGACCGAGATATGGAAATCTCGTACAAGATGATGCAGTAATAAAGCACCTGTTAGCAGGCGGGATTGCGCCGCTATATGATGAAGGCGGCGCAGTCGTTCTTGTACGATCTTTCTATAGTCCCGCCACCTTTCAGGGGGAGACTAATTAAAGGCCGGAGAAAATGAACAAACTTATAGATGCTTTCGCGAAAAAAGCCGTGGAATACATGAACAACTACGACATAAGCGACGCGGAGTACCTCAAGGCTTACGAACGGCTGCAAAAGCGGTGGATCGCCGAAACCGGATCGGCAAGCCCGAAGAATATAATGAAACTGAAATCCTGGATCAACAAGGCGATTATGAAAATCGCCCTGAACGGATGGAAAGTTTAAGAGGCCCGTTAATTTCTTCTTGCGCGAAAACGAATTTGTTTGTACAATCCCATTAAAGAGAGGAGAGATTATGGCAAAAAGTAAAGCTTTTTCATTCATTGCACGAATCGCCGAGTGGTTCGTAAACCTGGGGCGCAAAGTCGGAGCGCGGCGCGCGCTATTCGTATGGAGCGCGATTTCGTTCGCAATGGCTCTTATGGTCGTTTGGACTGTCGCACCCGACAGCTATGTCGTCAACGGGTTTTGGAACATCAACGGATTCATCATTTCGCAGATCAAAACGCTGCTGTTGATATTCCTTGAAGTATTCACGCCTATGTTCATGCTGATAGTCGCAGCGAAATATATTTTCGACCGCGTCAATATAAAGGCGAATGGAATGTCGCGCACGCTGAAGATTTCGTTTGCGGCCGCGGCCTTTGTCGGAATCGCCGCAGCGACGCTGAATTATCTGGACGCGGGGAATTTTATCGGCGCGGGCACGGGCAGCTACTGCGCGGCGGCGCGCTGCTTCTTTAATCTTAAAATGCTGCTATTGGCGGGCGAGGTCTTCATGCTCTACGGCGTAGGAACGCTGTTGTTGCTTTTGGCCCTGCGCGGAATCTATACCGAGCTGTCCTATATGCTGGCAAAAAATAATTAAAACACCTATTCCGGAGAATCTTTTACAAGACCCGAATATTAAGGTTTGCAACGCGAAAGCATAATTGCAGACCTTTTTTTACGGCCCCGTTCAAAACGAGCGGGGCTTTCTTCAACCAAAAACAAAAAGGAAAATCAAATGTCCATTGAAAACGCATTTGTAAAACAATTCGAGGCGGACGTACATCTCGCATATCAGCAGATGGGGACGAAACTGCGCCACAGCGTGCGCTCGAAATCGGGAGTCGTAGGATTGTCCACGACCTTCCAAAAAGTCGGCAAAGGCACCGCGTCCACAAAATCGCGCCACGGCCTGGTGCCGGTGATGAACCTCGATCACGAGCCGATCGAATGCCAGCTGGTCGATTATTACGCCGGAGACTACGTCGATTCGCTCGACGAGCTGAAGACCAATATCGACGAGCGGCGCATCGTCGCCAGCGCCGGGGCGTACGCCCTGGGCCGCAAGACCGACGAGCTGATCATCGACGCGATGAAAGAGGCCGCGAACGCCGTAAGCGATACCGAACTGACCAACGAACTGGTCCTGGCGGCAATCGAACAGCTGAACCAAAACGACGTTCCGGACGACGGCCGCAGATTCTGCGTCGTAGGCGTGCGCCAGTGGAACCAGCTGCTCGGCATGGAGGAATTCACGTCCAGCGATTACGTCGGCGACGAACAGCCGCTGCTCGACGGGTTCGGCATAAGAAAATGGCTGGGCGTAAACTGGATTCTACACAACGGCCTGCCGATAGATTCCAACGTCAGATCGTGCTTCATGTACCACTCCTCGGCGGTCGGGCATGCATCCGGCCAGGACGTCAAGACCGACATCTCGTGGGTCGGCGAACGCAGCGCGCACTTCGTGTCCAACTGCATGAGCCAGGGCGCCGTTCTGATCGACAACAACGGAATCGTCCGCATCGACTGCGAAGAGGAATAGCCTCTTTCGCCGTTTTTCACGCGATACCGCCCCACCTCGCCACATCAATGTGGTGAGGCGGGGCACAACAAAAAAGGATATATCATGGCCTACCAAAACAGAAACCTGTCCGTCATAGCCTATGCGAACGGGTTCACCATGTGGCACTACGTCGGGCCGGAATCGCTGACCGCGATTTCCGCCAAAGGATTCTTCAATCAGGCCGCGGGCCTTATGAACACCGGCGACATAATCGTGGTCAACGGGCGCAACGCCACGGGGCTGCGCAAAATCACGGAGACATTCCCCGCCGTCACTATCGCCAAGGCATAACACCATCAGGCGCAGGGACCGCATGCCAGCGATTCGCGCGCCTTTTGCAACAACCAACTACAACGGAGAAACAACATGCTTACCAAAATAGACCTATGCTCCCAGGCATTGCTTAAAATCGGCGAGAACGCCATCGTCGGATTCGACGACGATTCGCCCGCCGCGCGAATCGCAAAGGCCGCGTACGACGCCGCCATCGACAATCTGCTGGCGGGCTTCAACTGGCACTTCGCCACGAAAAAATTCCGCATCGCGAAAAGCGCCGACGGCGATTTCCAAATCCCGACGACGGTCCTTCGCGTTTTGGAATGCAAGCCGTCCGCCTACGAAATCACCGGCGGCGTAATTCGCGCGGAAGGCGATGAAATCGAAATCAGCGCGATCGCGCGCGTGGGGCCCGATTCGTTTCCTCCGTATTTCGCGCAGGCCGCCGCGACAAGGCTGGCCATGGAATTCTGCATTCCGCTGACCGGGAACCAAAACACCTTCGCGCTTTTGAACGCGCTGTGCGAAAACGAACTGCGCGCCGCAAGGTTCATCGATTCCACGACGGCGCGGCCCCGCGCCATCGAAAACTTCTCTCTCTTATCATCGAGGTTCTAATGCCAAGCTTTAAAAAAACACAAAACTCTTTTTCCATGGGCGAGGTCAGCCCGGACTTTTACCCGCGCGTCCAGCCAAACGCCGTCGCCAAACTCGAAAACATTCACGCGACCGTCGCGGGCGTTTTGGCGCGCCGCCCGGGCAGCGTAAAAATCGGCGACGTCAGGGACGCGGACTCGGTCATAATTCCGTTCGGCAACGAATTCGTTCTGATAATGTCCGCGGCCAGGATGTACATCTACAGAAACGAGGCGCTTTTCCAGGCCTTTCTGATGGAATGGGACCGGCCCGTCGACGACGTGCGCCAGGTCCAATGGGTGCAGAGATTCGACACCATGATCTTCACCCACCCGTCGAACCCGCCGAAAATTCTGCAGCGCAGCGGACAAGGTTTTTCGTTTTCGGAATTTCAATTCGAACGCGACGGGCGGAGTTTTCCGATCATGCCGTTCATGCGATTCGCCGACACCGAAGGCGCGACGTTGACCGTAACGGCGCATTCCAACGGCACCAACTGGGCCCGCGTCGTGGCCTCGAAACCGATATGGCAGCCGTCCAACGAAACCGGCTTCCTAACGTTCATGGACCGCAAGTGGGAAGTCATAACCTATGTCAGCCCGACCGAGTTGGTCGCCGTGACGTCGAACACTTTCACGCCGCCCGCCGCGCCGATCGGCGACTGGTACGAATCCGCGTTCTCGGAGCGGCGCGGATATCCGCGGGCGATAACGTTCCACCAAGACAGGCTGGTATTCGGCGGCAGCCGCGATTATCCGTCCGGGCTGTGGATGTCCAAAACCGGACGGCATCACAACTTCGACACCGGGACCGGGCTTGACGACGAGGCCATCTTCATAACGCTTTTGTCCGAGACCGAGCAGAAAATCTGCGCCTGCATCAGCAGCCGCGACCTGCTGATCCTTACGGATTCCGGCGAATGGGCCATCTCGTCCGCGCCGCTAACCCCGTCGACAATCAACATCCGCCAGCATACCGGCATCGGTACCGAGCCCAGCCGATTCGCGCAGCCGCAGAAAATCAATTCCGCGACCGTCTTCATTTCCAAAACCGGCATTCGCGAAATGGCGCTGGACGAGCTGGGCGAAAACTACGCCTCTACGGATTTGACCCTTATGGCGCGGCATTTGGTCGACAAGCCCATCGCCCTGGCCTATTCGGCGGCGCTCAGCCAGCTGTTCGCGCTGATGTCGGACGGCACGATGGCCGTGCTCACCAAGCAGAGCGAAACCGCGACGTCCGCGTGGTGCCTGTATAAAACCCAGGGCCGCTACAAATACGTCGCCGCGTCGCGGGACGCGGTCTACACGATCGTCGAGCGCGACGGAAAATGCCAACTGGAAAAATTTTCGCCGGGAGCCGCCAGCGACGCCGGATACGGATTCTCGTGGATCGCCGCAGGCGCGCCCATAACCGTAGACCGCCATATTCCGCGCAAAATCCGAATCATCCGCGCATCCGCGGCGGTCCAGGGCGCGTCCCACATAAAAATCAACTCGTTCGATTTTTACAGGGATCGCGATTTTTCCGGCGTGATATCGGCGAACATCCTGGGCTCCATGACGGACCCGACCGCGTCGCCCTGGACCGTTCAAAGCGACGAACAGGCGGACGCGAAAATCCTCTCGATTACCGTCGAGGGAACTTACGAGCTTTAACACACAAACCAAAGGAGAAAATCATGGGACAACTAATCAGCGACGTCGAGGAGATCCTCGACAACAAAAAGGCGAAAAAGGCCGCGGACAACGAGCGTAAAAAAATGCTGGAAGAAATGCGGCGCATAAACGCCGAAAAGGAAAATCTGGTTCGCAAATCATTGGCCGCGCAGCGCGCGAAGTACGGCGCGGGGGCGTCGGGCGGCAGCGGCGGAATGTCGTCGGAGGCCGTGTTAAAGCGGCTGAAATCCGAAACGGCGGAATCGTTCGAGGAGAAACTCCGCAGCGCGGCGGACAAGCTGGCGAAAATTCAAACGCCGCATGCGAATCTTTTGAAGAAATGGGCCAAGCGGCTGCTCGCAAACATCTAAGGCGAAATCGTCATGCTTAAAAACGCGCTAGCTTTTTTGGATTCCTGGAACGCCATGCTCGGCCTTAAAACGCCCGAGCATCACAAGCGCATCATGGCCTTTTTGGTCGACTGCCTCGAGGCGCCGCCGCACCGCGCCCTTTTGCTGGCGTTCAGGCATTCCGGCAAGTCCACCGTCGTCGGGATTTTCGCCGCGTGGATTCTTACGCAGCGGTCCGAATCGCGCATTCTGATCCTGTCCGCGGAATCCTCTTTGTCGTCGCGCATGGTCGTTCATATCAAGCATATTTTGGAAAATCATCCGGACTGCCGGGACATGCCGCCGACCATAAAAAAAGAATGGTCGTCGCACCGCATAACCATAAACCGGCAGATCGGAATCCGCGAGCCGTCCGTGATATGCCAGGGCGTCTACGGAAACATCACCGGAATGCGCGCGGACCTGATAGTATGCGACGACGTCGAGGTGCCGAACACCGCCAACACCGCGCCCAAACGTGGCAACCTGCGCGAACGCCTGCGCGAGCTGGACTTTATCCTGGCACCGGGCGGCGCGATAATCTATATCGGCACGCCGCACGCCGCCGACACAATCTACGACAACGCGGGCGACATCCAAAACGCCGAGCCCGCAGACTAAAAACGGCGAAACGAATGTTCCGCCGTTTGCGCACAATGGTCTCCCAACCATTACGGTCATTCCAAAACGACCGTCAAAAAACCGTTTTATAAATAAAACGGTTGGAGGATAAATACAATTACAAAGTAAATTGCGCGGCTTATTCAATATATTCGCCGCCCTCCAACCACAGGTTGGATACTTTGTAAAAAGGTATTTATGCCTCATCGCGGAAACGCCCCGCGACAAAACGATTATATATTATAAGGAGTATTTTTTCAAGCGGCGGCGGATGATATTTGTTCGGATAATGACTTGACAAATGTTTCCCAAAATGTCTATAATTTGGGCGAATGGCATACGAAGAAATTATTTTCCCCAACAATATCAGAACCATACGGCTATCGCGCGGCATACGGATGACCCGTTTGGCCAAGGACGCCGGGCTGTCTTTGTCCGCCATGTCCAAAATCGAAAAGGGCGTACGTCGGCTGAATCAAAGACAGCTATTGGTGCTGTGCCGGTTGCTGACGTGCAAAATCAGCGACGTGTTCATCAAAGAAAACGACGAGATCGCGACCGTATGGCAAAAGGAAATGAGCAAAAGGCTCAGCTCGAACGAGGCGGGCGGACTTAAAATATTCGGCGCAGGAATAAGGTATCTTAGAAAAGAGCGCGGCATTACGATAGCCGAGGCGGCCACCCGTTCGAAGATGACCCTGTCGGTGTATCATAAGATAGAGGTGGGGCAGCGCGGATTGTTCGAGGGCGAAATAGAGCCGCTGGCCAAAACGCTCGGCATGGTCGGCGACAAAATGTTCAAGACCATCGCGGACCTGTACCGCGCGGGCAAGCTGGGGAAATTCATAGACAAGAACGAGGAAAAGGCGCGCAGCGTCATGAGCGCGGCGGAATCGGCTTCGGGGTCGGTGTTCGGCGCGCAAATCTACGACTCGGTTAGGAAAGAATTGGTGCCGGTGTTCGCGGAACCGGACGACAAAGGAAATTTGGTGTTCGCGAAGTCGGACGAAAAAATGATATCCGCGCCGCTGGATCTAGTGGGCAACGAGGCGGTGTACGCGGTGCGGCCCGTGCCTAAAATGGTCGGTCCGATGTTCCCGGAAAGGGCGCATCTGTTCGTGGATCCCGAGGCGGTGCCCGCGCCCGGCGACATGGCGATTCTGCTCGGCGCCGGTTTCGATACACTCAAGGCGGACGAAAAGTCCCATGCGCGGATCGTGCTGGTGAAACTGGACGCGAAGGGCAAACTGATCGGACAAACGGCGACGGACGGCGTGATGCAGATAAAAAGCGCGGCCGGACGCCTGCACAAGGTGGTCGAAATAGTGATGGAGTAATCCCTGCGGCAAGCGGGGACGGGACGAAGAGAGGCGCGGTTTCGCGCTATAAAAATCTGAAAAAAACAAGGCGGGAACAACACGTATGAAAACACGCGGCGCGTCCACGGCGCAACGATTGATGAATCTTTACCGCAGCGCGCATGCGATAGAGGGCGGCTGGTCCGCCGTGAACGCGGCGTTGGTCGCCGAATCGGACGACACGGCGGCGGCCGAAATCGCGAAGCTGCCGTGCGGAAACGCGCTGAACGCGCATATCGCGAATTTGAAAAGCGGGCGCACGCGGATGAATTCGATCGAGCCGGAACTGCTGCCGTATAACGGAATGCTGTCGCGGGGCGAAGCGGCGTCGGCCACGACGTCGGTCGACGCGGTCGAGTACGCGGAGCTGCGGACGGCGCTGGAAAGCTTCGCGCCGGACGCCGAGCACGTCGGGCGGATAAAACGCCTCGCGCTGGTGCGGCGCTTCGGCGACAACTGGCCGTCGGGGGTCAGGGGAATTTTGCGCGAGGCGCCGTTGCTGGCGGCGTGGGGCGCGGTACTGCGGGCGGAATCGGCGCTGAGGTATTGGAACCGGGCGTCGGAAATATTGGGCGCGGCGAATCCTACGGAATTCATGAGGGCCGAGGTCCAGGCGGACCTGCCGGAATACGAAACATACCTGCCGGTGTTCGGCGCCGCGGGCACGGACGTCTTGACCCGCCTGCGCAGATTTGTTCTTTAATCATCCGCCGCCGCTTGGAAAAATCGTCTTTTTAAGTTCTTTCGCATTTTGGCCGGTTATTACAGGCCGACCCGTTTTCCGCTCTATTTCCTTGCGGGCATTTCCGGCGACAGAAGCGCCTTCGCGGGCGACTTCCATATTTTGACCCAATCCCTTCGGCTTTTGCTGTTCCGCCAGCTCCGTCGTCGTCGCCTCGGCCAGCATATTCAGCACCAATTCAAGATTGCTCATATTATCCCGCAGGTTTTCTTTATGAAGCCCTTTCAATTTTTTATATTCCCGCGAGTTCAATCCAGCCCAGCCGGAATACAATTCATCGGTCAACAAAGCGTATTCCAGCCCTTTGGAAATTCCGCCTTTGTCCCATTCGTCGGTCAGCTGCTTGCGAACCTCTATCGTTTTTAGCCGCTGATTTATCCAATCAAGCGAATAGCCTTTCTTGGCGTAATATTCCAACGCGCGGGTTATCGCCAGTTCCGGATCCGCCATTTCGTCGATTCTGTCAGAACCGACTTTCGCCAGCCATAACTTAAAAGGTTCGGCTTTCTTGCTTGGGACAGACTGAATCAAGCGCAAAAGCTGTTCGGCGTCCGCGGCGTCTTGCAAGTAATATTTTCCGTCCGCAGATTGAAGTTTCAGTGCGTGACAATTTGTCACGGACTGGTTTCCTTCCTCTTTTAATCGCTGTTTTAACTTACGCCAATATGCGCCCGGGTCTGCGGAATCTGTCAAAATTCCGATGACATCTACGATAGAGAAATACCATTTTTCCGCCACATCGTCCCATAATGTCCTGATATTCTTGTCTTCAAAAAGTTTTATACTGGTGGATGGCGCCATCGTCGCTTCCTTTTGCTAAATCATATCGGCGGGGATTTCAGACGGGGGCGGCATACCCTCCGGCGTAGGAGCGCCGCCATCACCGCCCGGATAGTCCGGCGCGGGCGGCATGGTGATATCGTCGTCGCAGTCGCTGAACAGGCTGTATTGCAACTGGCAATTCAGCTTTATGTCCCTTATCGGGCCGTGGCGATTCTTGCCCATCACCAATTCCGCCTTGTTCTCCGCCGCCGCCAGCCGCTTCCTGTACTCTTCCGGCGCCAGCCGCTTCTGCTTCATCGGCATGGCCTCGGGATCCATATTCTTCAAATAATATTCCTCGCGGTATATGAACATAACTATATCCGAGTCCTGTTCGATCGTTCCGGAATCGCGCAGGTCCGACAGTATCGGCTTTTTATTCGGGCGATCCTGCGACTCGACATTTCGCGACAACTGCGACAGCGCGATAACCGGGACGTTCATATCCTTGGCCAGCATTTTCAATCCGCGCGTGATTTCCGAAATTTCCTGAACGCGATTCCCGTCGCGGCGCGTTCCGCCCGCCGTCTGCATCAGTTGCAAATAGTCTATCACTATCAGCGCCAGGCCCTTGTACTTCCTGGCGACCCGGCGCGCCTTGGCCCTGATCGACGCGACCGACATGGCCGGAGTTTCGTCTATCACCAGCGGCAGATCGTTCAGGTACGCTGCCGCGTCGGAGAGCTTTTTCAATTCGAAATCGCTCAGCTTTCCCTCGCGCATAGAATCCGACGGAATCTCGGTTCGCGACGACAGCACGTTCGCCGCCAATTGCGAGCGCGACATTTCCAGCGTAAAGAACATGACCGCGCCGGAGTAGCCCGGATTCTGCGCGCCGTTCTTTATCGCGTACGCCGCGTTGAACGCTATGTTCAGCGCGATCGTCGACTTGCCCATACCAGGGCGGCCCGCGATGATAACCAAATCCGATTTCTGCAGACCGTGCACCACCGCGTCCAAATCGCGAAAGCCCGTCGTAAGGCCGGACAGCCCCTGCGACTGCGCCGCGACCTGGATATCGCGCAAGGCCTCGGAAAACGCGTCGGAGGCGGGCTTCGCCTCGGACGCCGCGCCCTGCTGCGACAATTCGAACAGCTTCTGCTCGACCGCCTCCATTTGATCGTCGACCGTTTTGTCCAAGTCCCGCGCCGACGCGTCCGCTATCATCGTTTGGCCCAGGCCGATCATTTCGCGGCGCAAAAAATTATCATAGACTATGCGGCCGTACGAGCGCACGTCCATCACGCCCGCGCCCGCGTCCAGCAATTTCGACAGATACTCCACGCCGCCGACCGATTCAAGCGCGCCTTTCTGCGACAGGTAATCGCGCGTAGTCGCTATGTCTATCGGCGTGCCGCGCGCGAAATAAACCTGCGCTAGACGATATATTTCCTGATGCGCCGGATGAACGAAATGTTCGGGCCGCAGGTACTCGCCCACATATTCCAACGCGCGATTGTTCAGAAGCACCGCGGCCAAGACCGCCTGTTCGGCATCCAAGTTGTTAGGCAGGCTCTGCAAATCCATATCGATTCCTTTCACAACCATAATAGAATAGAAAAATGAAAAATCAAGAACCTTTTTTATCAGGCTATAAATTGCTGAAAATACCCATAGTCGACCGGGACGGCGCGCCCGCCTGGCCCGACAAATTTCCCCAAGAGGCCATAGACAAACTGCGCGAAAACGCGGGCCCCAGGCACTTCGCCGCGCAGATGATGCTGGCGCCGGACGCCATAGAACGCGCCAGGCTGGACGCGAGCGCAATCCACTTTTACGACGACGAGTTCGACCGCAAGTCCGCAAGGCTGGGCGATCTAGCACAAATTACCAGCGTCGCCTTTTACTGGGATCCGTCCATGGCCGCCCAAAAAAGCGATTCCTCGGTATGCGTCATGGTGCTGCGCGACGATTCGGGGCGGCGCGCCTTTATCCACCGTTGCATCTATCTCAAGAACGGCGAAAAAGAAAAGTACCCGCTGGCGGCGCAATGCGCCCGCGTCCTGGAATTCATGCATGCGCAAAGGCTGCGCAGCATCGGCGTCGAGGTCAACGGCATGGGCAGCGCCCTGCCCGAGATACTGACGCGCGAAGCGCAGGCCGACGGCCGATCCATCCACGTTCAGCGCGTCGTAAACCGCGACAACAAAGAGATTCGCATTCTCGACGCGATCGAGCCGCTGCTATGCACCGGGCGCCTCTACGCCCATTCGCAGATCCGAAGCTCGGGCCTTATCGACGAGATGAGCGACTGGGCGCCGGGCGGAAAGGCGCATGACGACGGACTGGACGCGATCGCGGGCGCCCTGTCCATGCCGCCGACGCCGATTCGCCCCGAGGCCCGGCCCAATCAGACTATCACGGCGCGGACGGAATTCGCTACTTTGTGATATGTGATAAGTGATATGTGATATGAGGTTCGGAGCTTGTTTGACCAATGCCCCGCAAACTCTGCATTCATATCACATATCACAAATAAACGAACGCGGCGTATGCCGCGACTTTATTTCATATCACATATCACTTATCACATATCACAAATTATCCTAGCTTTCCTTTAAAAAAAGGCTATAATGCCCCAAACGAACAAAAGGATCCCTCATGTTTAAGAACGCTTACGACGTGTTGTCCAAAATCTGCTCGGACAGAAAAGACAAAGACAACGTCTTCTTTATCCGGCAGAACGAATCCTACGCCGACCTGCTCCGCGCCGTTAAAAAGCGCGCCGTCATACTGGCGAAAAAATTCGGCGTAAAAAAAGGCGCGACCGTCGCGATCCTGTCCGCGAACACTCCCGACTTTATCAAAACTTTCTTCGCTATTTTGTCCCAGGGCGCCAAGGCGCTGATGCTGGACACAGGCCTTTCCAAGACCGAGCACCTCAACATGATGCGGCATACCGGTTGCAACCTGGCGCTGGCGCAGAAAACTTATTTCATCGAGAACGGCCCCGAAATGCACGACATAGAATCGGCGGACACGGCGGACGAGTTGGACTTCGTTCCGGCGGACGTCGGCCTCGACGATACCGCCATGCTGTCCTTTACTTCCGGATCGACCGGAAGTCCCAAGGTCGTGGGCCTTACTCACGGCAACCTTGTCGCGCTGGCCGCGGGCATTCCCAAATACGAGCCCGCCATCGGCAGGGATTCCATATTCTACGGCTTTCTGCCGCTGTACCATATCTACGGCGTGGTCATAAATATTTTCGCGCCGCTGGTATTAAGATGCAAGCTGTTGCTTCAGCCCGTGCTGAACCCAAAGGAATTCCTGAACGACTTTCAGGCGTATCACCCGCACGTCATCCCCGGCGTGCCGCGCGTATGGGAGGGCTTTTACAAAAAAATTATCGATTCGGCCAAAGAGAAAAAGAAATACATGTTGATGAAAACCGTCCTGGGCCTGCGCCGATTTTGGCGCCTGGTCGGCATGGGCTGGCTGGTAAAAAAAGTATCGCGTCCCGTTCAAGACTTATTCGGCGGCAACGTCAAGGTGCTGATATCCGCGGGCGCCACGCTGAAGCCGCGCGTGCGCAAGTTCTTCGAAAGCCTGGGATTCACCGTAGGCGACTGCTACGGCCTGACGGAAACGACCGGCCCCGCCAACTTCAATTTCGAATTCGTACGGGCGGACGGAACGACGCATTACGCCGGACCGCTGCCGGGAAACGAAATCAAAATCCACAATCCCGACAAGAACGGCGTCGGCGAAATTTGGACGCGCGGCAGCCTGGTCATGAACGGCTATGTCGACAATCCGGCGGCCAACGCCGAGGCGTTCGAGGACGGTTGGTTCAAGACCGGCGATCTTGGTCATATCGATTCCAAAAAGCGCCTTACGGTCAAGGGACGCAAAAAACAAATCATCGTTCTCGAAAGCGGAAAGAACGTTTACCCGGACGAGCTGGAGGATCTGTATCTGCAAAACGACGAGATACTGGCCGCCGCGGTTTTGGAGCGCACGGTCAACGACAAAATCGTTCCATACGCCGTGTTTCAGGTAAAGCCCGGCACGACCGCGGCTAGAATCAGTCTGCTGGTCAAGGCGTCGAACCTGGCGATCGCGCCGTACAAGTGGGTGAGCCACTTCTCGATAACCGAGAACGAGTTGCCGCAAACCAGCGCCAAAAAAATAAAGCATTTCGAGATAGGCGCGATGCTTGACCGCGGCGCATTTCTAGCGACTAGCGATTAGTGTTAGCGGCCTTTGCCGAGACCAAGGTCGAGCGCTTTGGCGTAGAGCCGCGCCGCCTTGTCCAAATCCAAATGCTTGCCGTCCGCGGATCTGACCTTTCCTTCGGCGTCCAAATAAACTTTCGCCTTTGAATCGGTTTGCGCCGCGGCGATCTTCTTCACCACTTCCTCAACATTATCCTCGCCGATTCCGCCGCAATAACCTTGCAATAGATCCTTGAACACAGGCGGCCTGTATTTTTTCGGGACGACGCCCTTTCCGTGCGAATCGTCGTACAAGAGGTTGAACCTGGTGTCCATACCGTCCACCCGATAATTATTTCCCGACACCATTTCGTGATAGGCTTCTATGAACCCCTTGGTGTCATCATTATACTGAAACGTGAATGTTACATTGTTATAATAACCATACTCGCCGCCCGGCAGACAGCAATCCCGCAGCCTTTTAAGCAGGCCGCTGTAATGAAAATCCTCGGCCTCGCGAAGACCTATGTTCAAGTTGCCGAAGTTTATCTGCAGGCACATGTTCGGAAACGCGTACGACAACTGCTCCAGGCCTTTCGGCAACAGGCCCCGCGCCATTTGCGCGGGCCATGACGCATCGCAGTCGTCCTTGCGGCCCCAAACATGCAGCGCAATGCCGCGCACTTCGCCGTAATTGCCGCCCTGCCCGCCCGGCGCCACCCGGTCCGCCAAGTCCGTCAGGTACCGCCACAGCGGCATGTCCGTATCGCCATTTTGACGCGATACGCCGAAGCCGATTTCCGCATACGGATTATCCTCTAGAAAACCGATTATCTCTTGCGGCGGAATCTCCTTGTTCGCGCCGTTGAATGCAAATTTTACGATCTCCATCATCAGATCCTTATTGCCAGTGTTTTTTGCTTTTTGTCATTATAATACGAATGCCACGGATGTCAAGACCTATTTGCGCCGCCGCGCGGCGGCCTTACCGAAAAATCTTGAAATTGCGGAATTGTTATAGTATAAGTACCGATACGCCGGCGTAGCTCAGTTGGTAGAGCATCTCATTCGTAATGAGGGGGTCGGGAGTTCAAATCTCTTCGCCGGCACCAGCCTACGTTCTCAAACGGACTTCGGCCAGCAAACCACCTATTTTTTAAGCAAGTCCGCACGGCGGCTTTTTTTTATTCGCCGCAATCGCCGACGCAACGCCGCCGACCGCGACCCCATTCCCGCCGTATCAAACCAAAAAAAATCCTATTTTATCAACTTAACAACCAACCAAAAGGAAACCAAATGAACGAAAAAATCTTACAACTTTACAAGGCCGCGAGCGACCAGCGCGCCCCGTGGCTGAACCGCTGGGATCAATGCCGCCGCTTCGCCCTGCCAAAATCGGACGCCGACAACGCCGCCCTCTTCGATTCCACCGCGGGCGACGGCGCCGAAACCCTGGCCGCAAACATATTCTCCCTCCTCACCCCGCCCGAGTCCGCATGGCTGGACCTCGTCGCCGACCCGGCCGCGGCCCAAGACGGAGCGCCGGATCCGGCCGTCGTTCAGGCGACGCTTCGCGCGCATCTGAACGAGTCCAATTTCTACACCACGATCCACCAATGCTATCTCGACCTGGTCGTATGCGGCACCGCGTGCCTCTTCATGGCCGAGACGCCCATCGGAAGCAATTCCGCGTTCTCTTTCACCGCGATTCCCATGAACGACATCGCCGTTCTGCGCGACCAGTCCGACCGCATTACCGCCGTGTTCCACACCGCGGACATTCCGGCCTGCGAAGTCCTCGAGCGCTATCCCAACTGGACGCCGCCCGCGAATCTTCGCGACGCCATCAAGAACGACTCGTCTTTGCCTCTGCGCCTGGTCCAATCCGTCGTAGGCGCCAATTTCACCGCATGGCTGGACGTGGGCGGCGATTTGGAAAACAATATCGTCGCGACCGGATCTTTCCAAACCAATCCGTACATCATCTTCCGATGGTCCGCCGCCGCAGGCGAAGCCTATGGGCGATCGCCCGTCATGCGCGCCCTGCCCGACATCAAGACCGCCAACAAAGTCGTCGAGCTGGTTCTTAAAAACGCGACTATCGCGGTATCAGGAATCTGGCAGGCCGACGACGACGGAATCATAAACCTGTCCAACATCAACCTGACGCCGGGCGCGATCATTCCAAAGGCCGTAGGCTCGAGCGGCCTTACGCCGCTGGCGCCCGGCGCGGACTTCGACGTGTCGCAGCTGGTGCTGGAGGACCTGCGCGGGCGTATTCGCCGCGCCATGCTGACAGACCGCATGTCGGCCGTAAACGAAAAGGAGATGACCGCCACAGAAGTCATCGCCCGCAATACCGACATGATGCGCATCCTCGGCGCCACTTACGGGCGGATCCTGAACGAGCTGATAAAGCCGCTCATCGGCCGGGCGCTGGCAATCCTGGCGCGGCGCGGGGCCATCTGCCCAATTCGCCTCGGCACCGACGCGCAACTGAAATACAACGCGCCGGTTTCCCAGCTGGCCGCGGATGAAAAGTTGTCCGGCATGCTGTCGTTTTTGGCCGCCGCGAACGCGGGCGGATTCGCGGAGCTTGTCAACAAGCCCGCGCTGGCCGCGTATATCGCCAACGCCATGCATGTGCCCGCGGAACTGCTGATATAGCGCCGACGCTCTTGTGATATGTGATATGAGGTTCGGAGTTTGTTTGACCAATGTTCCACAAACTCTGCATTCATATCACATATCACTTATCACATATCACAAATAAACGGACGCGGCGTAGCCGCGACATTAAAAGGATAAGAATATGAAAGACAATTTGAAAGACATCGAAAAGAATTATGCCCGGTGCTTCAATACTCCGGCGGGCGAACAGGTGCTGCGGCACCTGCGACGCCTGACAATCGAACGATACCTGGGGCCGAACGCGACCGAGGCCGAACTGCGCGGCCTCGAGGCGCAACGGGGCCTGGTGCATATGATAGAAAAAATGGCGGCGGGCGATTAGGCCCGGAACCGGGGATTATTTTTCCTAAAAAATCCCGGCAGTTGTCGGCAACCGAATGCCGTAAAAGCCGTCTTTTTGTCGTCGCAGTTCGCGGCGGCGGCCGCCGCCTGCCGCCGCTCCTACGGTTTCATCAGCAGGGGCAACCCGGTATTTTTGCAAAAACTATCGTCGACCACATAGGCCCTGGCATACTTGAACGCATAGGCCGCATCCTCGGCGCCGGTCATCAGGCGGTACAGCCTGCCGTTGTTGTTGTAGACGTTTTTATAGCCGCCGCCGGACGGGCAAGACGCGGTTCCCGCCCATTTGGCCGCCGCGCAATCTATGCAGTATTGCGCCTTAATCTGCGGCGGCATCGACGGTTGCGCCGACGGTTGTTGCGACGGCTGCGGCTGGCTTATCAATATCGACTGCGGGGACTGGGATTGCGCTTGCGATTGTTGCGACGGCGCGGACGAGGGCGGCGAAGACGCCTTCGCCTTTTGATACACGTCGTAAAACAGTTCGGTCCTCGCGGCCCATCCGTCCACTTTCCCCCACGCGACTTTGCCGACCGTCGGCGTCGCGCCCGACATGACGCCCGCGACGCTGTAATGGCCGCCGCCCTTGTCGAATATCAGCGCGCTTCCCGAATTGCCGGGGACGCAGTTGCAATCATGGTAAATATACCTGGAATTGATGAGGTTTTTGGTTGTACAACTCGGCGTCAGTTTCAATCTGTCGCTGTCGCCCCACGCGTCCGGGAACGCCTTGATTACGGCGCTGTAAACTTTTTGGTCTATCCCTTGGATGTATGTCGGATTCGAGATTAGTTTCTTGAGTTGGTCTTTCAAGGTGGAGACTATGGCCTCTTTCATTTTGATTATGTCCGCATCGTCGAATATGCGCAGACTGCCCCATCCGGCGTTCCAAATGTCGCCGCGAGCCTGGCTTTTGGGCGCCACGTCGAGAGGCTCGACGTCCGCGGGCAGAAATCCGATCGAGTCGACTATCCTGTATATGGCCCAATCCTGCGCCCCCAGCGTGCTGGTGCTGAGAGATGTGAATTTCCAGGGGCCCCTGGCGTACAATTCTATCGGAAACGATCTGCCGTCCGCGGTCTGCGCGGTTTGGTTTTTGTCCGGCGCGCAATGGGCGGCCGTGAGTATCAAGTCCCGCGCGACATACTGCCCGGTGCAGGCTCCGCCTTCGGAGAGCATAACTTTTACTATCAGATTGTACGGATAGTCGGTCCAGCGCAGAGGCCTGCCGTTAACCTGCATGCTGCCGTCTATCGGAATCCTGGTGTCATAACCGGTCGACGCGCCAACGCCCGCCGCCGCCGCGGAAACAAACATGGAAAATACCCATGCGAGAAGCACCCTTTTCATAATGGGAATTTTATCATATTTAGCGATTAGCGACTAGTGATTAGTGGTTAGTCCCTAAACCCTAGAAAGCGTAGGGTTTCGGTTTGAAGTTTTCTTTTGATTGCTTGACGTTTATCGCCGCGTCGCGCCCGGCCAAACCCAAATCCGTCAATTCCAATCTGCCATAATACGCCGTCATCGTAGGATCGAACGAATTGTCCGACGATATCCACTTGTCCCCGTCCGCGTCGTTCGGCGCGCCGTACTTATCCAAAACCCCGTCCCAAAACGCCAATATCTTTTTTTCGCGCTGATTGGCGAATTTTTCCGCCGCGCCCTCAAGCTCGTTCACGTCGTTCTGATACTCCACCTTCCACACCGAATTCTCCGTAGCGTTGCTGGTGAAATACACCGACACCGTTTCCCCCGTCGATTCCCGCACCATGTGCAATTCCGCCGGGTACAGCAGGCCGCGCCTGCGCGCCAGCGTCAAAACGCAGGTTTCCAATTTCTGCGGCGCAATCACGCCCCTTTGTCTGCACTCGTAATCCAAATTGTGCCGCCAGTCCGACGCCACAGTATATACTATGCTGTTCCTTTTGCGCGGCGAATAAAGGGTCTTTGTCTTGAAAAACAGCGTTTGTATGTCCGAAAACGGCATTCCCAGCATCACCCCCGATATATCGAATTCTTCGACCGCCAAATAATCCGCGCCTTCGGCCAGCACCATCGGAGCGGCCTGCCCCAGCTGCAACGCGGCCGCACTCTCAATCCGGCCCGCGGGCAGTCCGGCGTCCGCCCCAAGCTCGGCGTCCCACAGTTCGTCCTCGCTTGCGGCCGCGCGCGCCGACGCCAGGCAAGCGGTCGAGACAATCATCAGCGACGCCGCGGCCGCGCGAAAAAATTTGCCGACAAAAGCCATTCGATGCGCGCCTGCCCCAATCATTTTATCATCACCTCTTCCACTATGAATTTGAATATCGCGACCGTGGGCAGGCCGCGATCCAGCCATTCCCCGGCCTGAAACGCGCTGCCGCCCATCGTTTCGCGCACGCCGTTAACAAACCTGACTTTAATATATAATTCCGGGCCGTCCTCTATGGTCGGCGGCGTATCCAGCAGATTCGGCCCAGCCCAGGTTTTCATTTTGAACGGCACCAGCAGGTAATCGCCCTGTTTCGATATCTTATCCGTCTCGGCCATGGCTATACGGCGGAACCGGGCGGACGTCATTTTTTCCAGCTCCGGCTTGACGTTCTGCTTCCACCTGGCCATGACGCCTTTCGAGGCCATTATGGGTAGCGTCGCCGTGGCGCCGGTCCTGTCCTGCGGCTCGTCGTCCACGGGAACCACCTTGAAATATTCGGCCACAAAGGCGGATATCAGCATGTTCCGCATGTAATCCGGCGACATTTTCTCCAGCTTCGTGGGCGCCTCGACCCAATTCTGCTGGCGCCAATCGGCGGACTGAAACAAAAACGCGTCGACCTGGGACTTGGTTGCCGCGCCCTGCAGATGCACCGCCATTATCAGCGCCGCAATCGAAAGCGCTATCGCCGCAAGTCCCGTAAAAAATCCCAAAAGCGCCCTCATCGTTTGGCACCCTCCGCGGCCCGGCCGTCCTTGTCCTCGGCGTAAAAATGGAATTCCGCTATTCGAAAGCCCGCCGTTTGCATGTGTCCGTCGCCCAAGCGCTCCACTTTGGCGTAGGCCGTAATCAGCCTTGTCTTTTCCGACGACTCTACCAGTTCGCCCGTGATTTCCCACGTTCCGCCGGTCGGCAGCACCCGCCCGATCGGACGCGCCGCCACGTTGCCCAGCTCCATCGTTTGCCCGCGATCGAATTTCTCGATCCACAGCGGCAGTATCACTGCCTTGAATTCCTTAAACGCCTTGTCGCCGCTGGCGCAACAGATTTTGCATTGGTTCCAGTCCTCCGCGCACGAGGCCTGACTGCAGCCGCACCACAATACCGCCGAGTTCCCCGCCATGTCCCCCGTTATGCGGAAGTAGTCGACCGCGTATTTCACCACCATCGATTCCTGCACCAAACGCCAGGCGGGCGACGGCGGCGCGCGCCGCGGCAACGTCGAAAAGACCAGCCATTCGTTCCCCGGCCCCGCGTATATAAAGTACGGATCGACCCGCTCGGACCTATGGGCCCAAAATATCGCCCCGGCCGCGCATACCGTCAAAAAAGCCAAAATTCCGAAGTAGACGGCAAATCGACGGGCCGTCTCGAGCGGACGCCCCCACGGAAACATTTTGGAAAAGAAGCCTTGCGGATAATTCATGGTTCGATTTGCAAAGCGCGAAGCGGCGAGAAATCACGGCGCGATTTTCAGCCTTTGTATACTTTCAGGCACGCGCATGGCGATAGTTTCAGCTCGTCGTTGTCGTATCCGATGCCCACCGGCTCGCGGTCGTAGACCTGCCCGCATCCCGCCAGCGCGGTCGTTATAAGTAATAGTGAAAAGATCTTCTTCAGCATCGCCAGCCCCCGTTTTTTTTATTTTAAGGAATCAGGCGCGGCGGGTCAAGGAAATTCTATATAGTGATTAGTAGATGTGTTCGCTTCGCTCACAGATAATCACTATTTCACTAATCACTATGATTGTCTTGAATGGCAGTCCAAAATTTGGTATAATGCGGCTGTGCGGCCGTGATGCCGCAGGAAAAAAAGGAATTCAAGAATGTCCATCTTAGCGTCTATACGGAAGAAATTTTCGCCGCTTGGAATTGTCGCGGTTTGCCTTTTGGTCGCCTTGGCGGGCGCGGCCTGTTCGATCCCAAAGATATTGACGCCGCAGGAAAAGGCCGAGGCGGCGGCGCTGGAAAAACAGAAGGCGCGGGTGCGCGCGGCCTTGACGCAGGCGAACAGGACAAAAGAAGAAAAGGCGGAAAAAGAAGCGGAGGCAAAGCTGGCGCGGGATATTAGAAACACGACTTTCCATCCGGTCCTCGGAAATATTTGCGGCGTGGATTTCATTGAGAACAAATGCGAGGATTATTCGTTCAGCTTCGACGCGCCGGACGGGCTGTTCTCGGCGTCCGGTTGCAAGACGACGGTCCCAAAGCAGAAGGTCAACGGCTATAGCAGATGCTCGACCATAAAGGGCGAATGGGCCAAGCAGGGAAATCCCACCGATTTCGTCGGACAGTATTGTTGGTGCAGGCTGAGGGGGAAAAATAGATCCGATCTCGGCGAATGGGTTTTCGACAGCGACGCGGCATCGGACGACGGATGCGCGGGATTCTGCGCGGACTATTGCGGCAGCGACGTGCGGCACCGCGGCGGGCGGTGGAACCGCGAATTCAGACGGGCCCTGTGCGCCGCGCCTAAGAAATAATACGCTCTCGCGGTTATAACTTAAATTCTTCGCCCAAATAGACCTTGCGCACCATGGGATCGTTCACTATGTCGTCGGTGTTGCCCTCTTTCAGTATCAGCCCGTCGTGCAAAACATAGCTGCGGTTTGTGACGCCCAGCGTTTCGCGCACGTTATGATCCGTGATAATAACGCCGAGCCCGCGCTCTTTCAGCTGCGACACCAGTTCGCGTATATCGCCGACCACGATCGGGTCGATGCCGGCGAACGGCTCGTCCAGCAGGATGAACGAGGGATTCATGGCCAGCGCGCGGGCTATCTCGACGCGGCGACGCTCGCCGCCAGACAGGGACATGGCCCCGGCCTTGCGCAGATGCTCGATCGAAAAGTCGCTTAGCAGATCGTTCAGCCTTTGATGTCTTACCTCTTTGTCCTTTTCGATAACCTCCAGCATCGCCATGATGTTCTCTTCGACCGTCAAACTGCGGAATACGCTGTTTTCCTGCGGCAGATAGCCGATGCGCAGGCGCGCGCGCTGGTAAAACGGCAGGTGCGTTATGTCCTGGCTGTTCAGGAATATCCGCCCGCCGCTGGCCGCAATCTGCCCGGTTATGCAGTAGAAGGCCGTGGTTTTGCCCGCGCCGTTGGGCCCCAAAAGCCCGACCGATTCGCCGGTATTGACCACGAACGAAATGTCCTTCAAAACCGTTTTGGCGCCGTAGTTTTTCGACAGATGCTCGACGGTCAATGTGCTTTTTTTCATAAGTTCTCGCCTTTTGTTCAGTGTGCCGCGCGGATCACTCCTGCAGGTTTATCTCCATTTCGTTAGCCTGGCCGCCGGATCCGTCGCTGGATTTCACGCTGACGCCGCCGGACAGGATTATCTTCTGCGGCCCGATCAGGAACTTTCCCTGCCTGGCCGATATCTTGTCGGTTATCTTCTTGTCCTTTTGAATGCGGACGACCTCGGCGAACGGCTCGGTAAAGTAGAAGGTGTCCTGATCGTCGAACCTCTGCTGCGCCTTGGCCGCGCGTATCGAGAATGGGTTGCCCCTTTTGTCCGTGCCGAAAATTTTGGGGTTGGTCATGGACATGTTGTTCTGCTGAATGCTGTCCAGGTTGATCGCGTCCAGTATGACCCACGTCATGTTTTGAAACACGAAAGGCGACGCCAACAGCGCGATGGTGAAAAACAGCCCCCAGCCCGTGAACAAGGACTGCCAAATCCGCCCGCGCCTGCGGTGCCGTCCGGACATAAAAAACTGCCATCTGCTTGGCTCGGAAGACTTCATTTCTTTTGCATTATATATGAAATTGTGATAAAATCAATGTCGTAATGGGGGACGTGAGGAGAGATTTAAAATAATGACGAAACATCGTAGTTTCTATTATTATTTGGCGCACGGCGCGTCGTATTTTGCGCTGTTTGCGGCGCTGTTTGTTGCTCATGCGCATGCGGCGCCGGACATCAAACCGGCCGACAACGGCGGCGGCGGGGCGGTTATTAAAAAGGCCGCCGCGGTCGAGGAAATAAAACAGGAAGGCGTCGAGGCGGCGGCGGGAATGAATCTATTGGGTACGGCCATAGGGCTGGTTTCCGGCTTTCAGGCAATGAAAAAGGCCGAGCAGGCGTTGGAACAGAATTGCCTGCCAAGTAGCACGGAAACAACCTGGACGGACAAAATGATACAGGAATTCGCAAAAACCGGGCGCATGACGGCGGAAGAGATGTTCAAGGCCTCGCCCGCCAAGGACGGACAGGAGTGCGGAACGGCGGATTCTTACGTACGCAGCGCGGCTATGGGCGTGAGCGTGTGCTATCAGGTGCAGAAAGCCCCCGCCGTGACGTCGGGAACGGCGCCTAGCGAACCGCCGATATGGGCGGGCTATCCCAAGGCGGAAAGCGGGCTGGAGTGTCCGCCGGACAAGACCTGCAACGGGGACAAGGATAAAAAGGGATACAGCAACGTATACGACCTGCTGGCGATAATGGATTGGAAAGAGGCGGATCTGATAAACAGCGAAGAGGTCTCGGCGTGGTCGAAGCTGACCGAACGGATGGAGCGGTGCAGCCCGGCGTCGATAAAGCGCGCGAAGCAAGAGGCGGTCGGCGGCTTTATAACCACGGCGATCGGCGGAATAGGCAAGCAGCAGGGGACCGGGGACGTCATGCCCATGGTCAATACGCTGCTGAACCAGTCGGGGAATGACGCCATGAAGACGATGGGCGGACTCGGGACGTCGATAATTCCACAAATGCTTATGAAATAACAATTTAGTGATTAGTGATTAGTTGGTAGTGACTAGTGGGATAGTGAATTTTGCCCGCTATATCGGTTTGAATTGCAACGTTTACCCGCCCTCACTAATTCATTAAACACTAACAACTAATCACTAATCACTAAACACTAATCACTAATCTTGACAGTCGTGTTATAATTTGTTATATTAAATAGCACTGCGCCATTCGGGGCGCTGTAAAGTTTAACCAAACAAAGGAAAAAAAATGTCAACTACTTTCGATCAAGTAAAGGAAATCATAAAGGAAAAACTGACGGTGTCCGAGGATAAGATTACGCCGAAGGCTACGTTTATGAACGATTTGGGCGCGGATTCCCTGGATGTTGTGGAATTTGTGATGGCTGTTGAGGAAAAGTTCGGTATAACGATCCCAGACGAGGATGCCGGAAAGATGGCGACCGTCGGCGATGCCGTAAAATATATCGACGACAATAAGAAAGCCGCGACTGCGAAAAAAGCGGCCTAAAATCCTAAGAAACCATAAAATACGACCCGCAGTCTCCAACGACTGCGGGGCGTGTTTTTATTAGTGATTAGTGGTTAGTGTTTAGTGTATTAGTGGGAGTGGGTTTGAGCGTTGCAGTTCGGATTGACATAGCGGGCAAAATCCACTATTCCACTAATCACCACTAACTAATCACTATTCACTAATCACTAATCACTATATGAATATCGGGCTAGTTTGTCCTTGCAGATTTCCGCGATTTTATCCGGCATCGCCTCAAACGCCTCTAAAATCCTGTCTTTAACCGACGGGTCGTCGTCGGCAGTTTTCCATATAAGATCTTTTTCTATGCACGGTATGGCGGCGCACGTTCTTTTCAATCTGTCGCTGTCGAAAATACACCCATCGCAGCCGGTGGACACGAGCGGGTTCAATTCCTGTTCAGCCAATTTCAATATGCCGTCCAAATATTCGGCCTCGAGAGACTCGTTGGTCCATTTGTGATTGTCGCAAAGATCGTCTGGATCTTTTTCCTTGCCCCTGACATCATCGGAAAAACATTTGGTGCCCTGGCGGTACGCCAAATTGTACGACCTCATGTGGATGCAGGTTCCGCAGCATTTTTTGGTCGGCGGCACGTTCATCGATTGATCCATGGGAAACCTCTTTTTTGCGGAGTATACAACAAACCGGGCGTTTGTCAACCGCGTTTTTGTGATATGCAATATGTGATAAGTGATATGTGATATGAGGGTTTGGAGTTGTTTGACCAATGTTCCGCAAACTCTGCTTTCATATCACATATCACTTATCACATATCACTTTTTCATCAAATCGCGGCATCTCGGCAGGTCCGCATACCGTCCGTTCGAGTTGCATAAGAACCGCATCCCATCGACGACGCACTTCTCATAAACATCCGCGGGTTCCTTTTTCTTGTCGCAAGATTTCACGACGCTTTCATACACGCCGTCGATAAATCTGATCCGCGCCAATTTGTCATGTTCCTCGTTCGCCTCGAACGCGGACAAGTCCCACGTGGCGAAGTCCTGAACCTTGCCGTAGAATTTTTCGGGCTTTGTGGCATAGCTGTGAACGCCGTCCGCCGCGTCGCGCCCAAAGCTGGACTTTCCGTTCGACACGATTCCCAATATGTAGTAGCCGCCCTGCTTCGCATAAAAAATCGCGCCGCCGGAATTGCCCTGCGAAGCGTCGCAATTATGCCCCACCCAGTTCGCGTCAACGCTGGTAATCGCGCAGTTCGGGGACCATTTCAAACGGGCGGTGTCGCCGTAAATATTCCGTATCCCCCTTATTGCCAGTTCGCGTTCCAGGCGATTCGCGAAAGAACTGCCATGGGAGACCATCACGTCTTCCATCTGGACAAGGGGCCCGCTTTTGCCGGAGTTGATTCGCTCACGCATGTCCTGCTCGACCAAGGCTATCAGAATGCGCCGTATCTGCTCTAGTTCCATGTCGCTGATCCGGCGCAGGCCGCCAAAGCCGGCCAAACTAACCCCCGTCTGCGTATGCGACGCCGGCTCGATCCGAAACGGCGGCGGATCGGAAGAAAATAATTTCAGATGACCGGCCCGGTCGTCAATCCTGTACAGCGCGTAATCGTTGGGATCGGCCTCGGCGCCGGACAGCGCAAACGGGCCCATGTCGACCAGGCTGGCCGTCCATTCGCCCTTGTGGCTTTCTATACGCACCTTGCCGCCGGTTCCGTACTTGACGCAGTGCGCAGCGGTCAGAATCAAATCCCGCCCGACATATTGCCCGGTGCAGAAGGCATCGCCGCCGCGAGGCTCCGAGCCGTCCGCCGACTTTAATTTAACAATCAAATTGAACGGGTATTGGGACCATATATCGTCCACATATACGCGCGTGTCGGCGTCGCCGACCATTTGGGCCGCGCCGGGACGCGCGAACAGCGCCGCGAAAAATATCAAGGCCGCAAAAATCCTCATAAAACGATTTTATCATAAATCGGGCTCGGCCGCAACGCGCCCTTCCACCGCGAGCGCCGCTATATGCCGCTTCAGCTTCATGCGATAGTCGTTGTCGAACTTCGCCCGCTCGACCAATTTGCCAAAGTCCTTGTTGACGCTTTGGGCCAGCGAAAACCGATTTTCCGTCTTCAAGAATTCCTCCAACTCCAGCGTCGCCTCGCCCGAATCTATCGAAAGCGGATGCTCGCCCTTCTCCAACAGCGCAGGATTAAATCTATACAGCGGCCAGGCGCCCGTCTTCACCATGTCCTCTTGATGCTTTACCCCGTTTTGAAGCGCGAAGCCGTGCGCTATGCAAGGCGCGTACGCCAATATTATCGACGGCCCGGCGAAAGCCTCGGCCTCGCGGAATGCCTTTATCGCCTGCGTCGGATTCGCGCCCAGCGCGATCTGCGCCACGTACGCGCCCGACATCATCGCCATCAGTCCCAAATCTTTTTTCGCCCGCTCCTTTCCGCCTATCGCGAATTTCATACTGGCGCCGAACGGCGTGGCTTTCGACTGCTGGCCGCCCGTGTTGCTGTATCCCTCGGTGTCCAGCACAAGTATATTCACGTTCTGCCCCGAATGCAGCACATGATCCAGGCCGCCGTACCCTATATCGTACGCCCAGCCGTCGCCGCCTATGATCCAAACGCCGGTATCCTCGGCCGCTTCCGCCAGCGACAGCGCCCGCGCCGCCTTAGGATGCTTCGACTTCTTCAATTCATCGACCGTTTCCACTCCGATTTCCTGCATCAGAGATTTCAGCACGCGCCGGTTCTGATCCAGCGCCAATCTCATGCCCAGGCCATACTCCGCATTATCCTCGAACAGCGAATTCGACCATGCTGGGCCGCGGCCGTTCTTGTCCGTCGTCCACGGCGTGGTCGGCAGGTTGCCCCCGTATATCGAGCTGCAGCCCGTCGCGTTCGCAACCACCATCCGATCGCCGAACAGATGCGCCAGCAGCCTTATATACGGCGTTTCGCCGCAGCCCGCGCACGCCCCCGGAAATTCGAAGTAATGCGGCAGCAGCTCTATATGTTTCGGCAGATTCAAATTCAATTTATCGCGCGGCATGTCCGGCAGCTTCGCCATCGCGTCGAACGCGGCTTGGTTCGCCTCTTCCGCCGGTATCATCGCCAGCGCCCCTGTCGGGCAATTCACCACGCAGACCTTGCAACCCGCGCAGTCCGCGGGCGACACGTTCAGCGTCCATTTCAGCCCCTCGCCCAATTCCGTCGTCCTGGCGTCCGCGAATTTCATTTTGCCGCCCGCCTTGGCCGCCGCCTTCGCATCCAAAAGCGCAATCCGGAGCGCACCGTGCGGGCACAGCATCGCGCATTTTCCGCACTGCACGCATTTCGCCAAATCCGCCGCCGCGACCGTCGGCGACACGCCGCGCTTTTCATATTTCGACGTGCCGCTCGGATATTCGCCGCGCGCAAAGTGCGCCAGCGCGCCCGTCGACAAATCGCCGCCGCGCATCGCCGCCATTTCGCCCAGCGTTCCGGCTATCTCGACCGGCGCGTCCGACGTCATCGCCGGAATAAAGTCCGGCGCGTCCGCCGCAGGCCGACCCGGCATTTTGTATTCCGTCAAAAAGTCCCCCGCCCTGTCCACCGCCGCCCAGTTCGCGTTCACGATGTCCATGCCCTTTTTCTTATAGGTCTTTTCAATCGCGTCCCGCGCCGATCGCGCCGCAATCGCAGGGTCTATTATCTTCGTGATATTGAAAAAGTTTATCAGGATGAACGTGTTTATCCGATTGCCCAGTCCCAATTCCCCGGCGCCGCGATTCGCGTCCAGGAAAAAAACGCGCGCCCGCAGCCTTATCAAATGTTCCTGCACCTGGCGCGGCAACAGCGCGAACGCCGCGTCCGGATTCAGCGACGTGTTGAACATCACCGCGCCCGCCGGTTTCAATCCCGCGAACACATCGAACCTTTGCGCAATCATGAAATTCGACACCGCTATGAAGTCCGCATACTCCACCAAATATTGCGACTTTATCGGCGTAGGCGCAAAGCGAAGGTGCGACGCCGTCAGCCCCCCCGACTTCTTCGAATCGTATACGGCGTAGGATTGCGGATACAGGTCCGAATTGTCGCCGACTATCTTCACAATATTTTTTACGGCGCCGACCGTGCCGTCCGATCCTATGCCGTAAATTATCGCGCTTTTGTATCCCGCGTCGTCGTTCGCAAACGCCGGGTCCGTTTCGAGCGAACGGCCCGTCAGGTCGTCCGTTATTCCGACCACGAAATCATGCCGCGGATCGTCCCGCAAAAGGTTTTCGTAGACCGCCTTGACGTCGCGCGGCTTGAATTCCTTGCCGCCAAGGCCGTATCTGCCGCCAACTATCTTTATATCTTTCATTTTAACAAATTTCCCATATTATAATTTTATACATAAAATCAACCTGTTGCGCGCGGCTGTTCCAGGATTACTTTAACCCCGGCTTGGTCAAAACCCAATTCCACGAAACTTCGTTCACAGACAGCTTTTTAAAGTCCCTCGACGCCTTGTGCGTAAGGATTTCCTTGATACGAGTTTTCATTGCCGCAGCCTCTGTCTCGTCCGCGGGGACCTTTACGTCGCTCCACCAGGCCAGCATTTCATCCAGCAATTCTTCCTCGGTTGTGAATTTCGAATGGGAAACCGACGGTTCCAATTCCAAAATTTTATAGCCGTTTACCGACGCGAATTTTTGAATTCTCGCTTTTGTCAGGACTATCCGCGCCGCGTGGTTTTCTTTCGGATCAAATACCTTAAAAAGCTCGTTCGTAATGCTTTCTATGTCCGGTTCGGAAAAAATCAGCGTCTTGTCCGCGCCGTCCAGCCCCAGCACCCGGTCGCATTCCGCCAGTATCGCCTCTTGCGAGGCGCCCATTTCGTGAAAGCTGGTCGATACGACCGCGTGGAACGACGCGTCCGGGAACGCCATTTTCGCCGCGTCCATCACCATCAGCGTCAGGTTCCCCGGCATGCCGCCCTCGGCCGCCGACAGGTTCTTCTTCGCCAGGTCGTAAGAGGCCTGCGCGACGTCTATCGACGTCAATTCTCCCGCATGTTTCGCGAAGCGCGGCGTATGGTTGCCGGAAAAAAATCCCAGCTCAAGCGTCTTTTTCCCCGCGAAATACTGCGATAAAACCATGTCCACCATATCGTCATAACTTTTCATTTTCCATCCTTTAGTCCATATTCATAAACCCGCCATTCCAATCCGTCGTCGTCCGCTACGAACGAATCGATTTTCTTGAATCCCATGGATTCGAACAGGGCGCACAGTTTCGGCTGGTGCGCGCCCGTGTCCAGCACGACCGAATCGTAGCCCCCGGCCCGCGCCTTGTCTTTTACGGCGTCCATCATGACCTTGGAATATTTTCCGCCGTGGAAGCCGTCCGCCACGCAGCCCTTGCCCGTGTACAGCGAATTCTCGAAATCATACGGCAGCATGCCGCGGTAAGCGCCTTTCGCATTCACCAAGATCCGCGCGCCCGCCGGAACGCCGTCGATATAGCAGACGTAAAAGTCCCGATCCGTCGCCCCGTAGTTTTCCAGCATCGCCCGCGCGTTCAGATTTTCAGGTCGCCAGCTGTCCATGACCGGAATCCCCTTCGCCGACATCCAGCGCGACGCCTGCCGCATTATATCCAGCGCCAGATCCCTATCGTTCACAAGCTTCACGTCCATTATAAAACCTTTTCATCTTTTGTTCAATATCGTTATCACAAGGCGGCACATCGTTTCCTTTTCCGCCGGCTTCGACTCGGCGATCAAAAGCGTCAGCGCCGCCAATGCGAAATCGTCGATGGATTTTTCGCCGCGCGCGTTCAGAAGCATCTTGTTCTTCATAAGGAAATACACGAAGCACGTCGCCGCTATGCGCTTGTTCCCGTCCGCAAACGAATGGTTTTTCGTGACTAAATAAAGAAGATTCGCCGCCTTTTCCTCCAACGTCGGATAAAGGTCGCGGCCGCCGAAGCACTGGTAAATCTGGCCGACCGAACCCGCGAATCCGTCGCCGAGCGGCACGCCGAACAGAGGACTTTTGAAATCGTCCGCGCGGCGTTTTATCACGGCGAGGAATTCTTCGACGGATATTTCGACAACAGGTCCCGCCGCCTTGCCTTTCTTGTCCAATTTCTCGTTGTCGTAGTCGTCCAAGACCTCGAATCCGTCCGCAAAGTCCGCGAGAATTCCGACGATTTCCTTCGCCTGATCGACATTTTCGATTTGGGACTGCACTCCGCCGCTTTTGATAAGGTCGATAACCTTGGTCAAATCCGCAAGCTTTTTCCGCTGGGCCTCCAGCTTTTGCCGGTTCACGGCATAGCCCTGAAGCATATACCGCTTCAGCACGTCTGTCGCCCATATGCGAAAGGCGGTTGCCCGCTTGGAATTTATGCGATATCCGAGCGCGATTATCATATTCAAATTGTAATGCGTCGTTTCGCGTCCTATTTGCCGTTTTCCCTCCGTTTGAACTGTTCGGAATTTCCGAACAGTTGAAGTTTCGTCAAGTTCTTCTTCGGCGAAAATATGTTTCAAATGCTCGCTTACGTTAGCCTTGCTCGACTGAAACAAATCGACTATCTGCGCCTGGGTAAGCCAAACGGTTTCGCTTTCGACGCGAACCTCGACATCCCTACCGTCCTTGCCCTGATAAATGACAATATCCTTGTTTTCCATTTCCATTATTTCCGTATTCGGTTCGGACTATTTCCATTTTGGAAACTGTCGCGATTTCCGGCGGCGGCAGTATGTTCCAAAACGGAACAAACTGAATTTTTAGCCGGGTTTCGGTCAGCCCAAAATTTCTTTTATTCTCTTCGCCAGCAGGGCGCGTTCGGATTCGTCCGGCGCGTAATAGCCCTCGACCTTTCCTATTTGTTCGCCGTCCCTGAAAAACACCAGCGCGGGCAATTCCGAAACGCCGAATTGTTTCGCCAGCGCCGGGCCGTCCTCGGCCGCGCGGTAATGGCACGGCACCAGGCCCTTTATCGGAATCGAATTTATCAAACACGGAATATCCTCGGCCGCAGGCAGCAAGCCCAAACAGAAATCGCCCCTTTGCGCCGCGGCGTATTCCGTCGCCTTTGCCGCAGGCAGCGCCTCATCCGAGAACGGACGCGCGCCGTATCTATCCACGAACAAGTCTTCGCGGCGGCGCGGATCGGCGGCGATTTTCTTTTCCCCGGCCTCGTATTCCGCCTTGGACTGCGCGACGATTATCGCGCCTATCGGGCATGTTCCGGCGCAGGCGCCGCAACCGACGCACTTTTCATTGTCTATCTTTATACGACCCGCCCCGGCGTCCCAATATATAGCGCCCGTCGGACATACGTCGAACGCCCCGCATTCGGCGGCGTTGTCGCATATCTTATAATTTATCAATATCGCCATCATTCATCCTTTCGTTGTCGCCTTACTCTCTTCGCGCCAATGCCGCGACCAGCGACTGATACAGCGGTTCGCCCGCGGCGCCCGGCTCTTTCGTCCGGTCCAGCACCGCTATTTTCTTCACGCTTTTCGGCAGCGCCGCCAGCACCGCGTCCGTCGGAAACGGATTGAACAGGCGCACCTTTAACAGCCCCACGTCTTTTGGCAAATGCGCCAGCGTTTCCTCTATCGTTTCGCAGGCGCTGCCCATCGCGACTATGACCTTATCCGCGTTCGGCGCGCCGACATAATCGACCAAACCGTATTTGCGCCCGGTCAATTTTTCAAATTCCCTCATGCAATCCTCGACCACGCCGGGCAATGCGTCGTATAATTTATCCGCCGCCTCGCGCCCCTGGAAAAACACGTCCGGATTCTGCGCCGTGCCGCGTATCGTCGGATGCCGCGGGCTCATCCCCCGCGCCCGATTCGCCTGCACCAATTCGTCCGGAACCATTTTCCGCAACACCTCGTCCGGCAGCCTTTCAAGCCGCGATTCCTCGTGGCTGGTCCTGAACCCGTCGAAGAAATGCAAAAACGGAATCCGCGCCCTCAGCGTCGCCGCATGCGCGATCAGCGCCATGTCGTGCGCCTGCTGGACGCTGTGGCTGGACAGCAGCGCAAAGCCGGTTTGGCGGCATGCCATAACGTCCGAATGGTCGCCGAATATCGACAGCGCGTGCGCCGCTATCGCCCGCGCCGCGACGTGCATCACGAACGGCGTCTGCTCGCCCGCGATCTTGTACATGTTCGGTATCATCAGCAGCAGGCCCTGCGACGCCGTAAAGGTCGAACACAGCGCGCCCATCTGCAAAGCCCCGTGCACCGCGCCCGCCGCGCCGCCCTCGGACTGCATCTCAACCACGTCCGGCGCCGCGCCCCATACGTTCTTCTTGTGCTGGAATTTCCATTCGTCCGCCAATTCCCCCATCGCGCTCGACGGCGTGATCGGATAGATCGCCATGAATTCCGACAGGCGGTACGCCACGTCCGCCGCCGCCCAATTCCCGTCCGCCACTAAAATTTCCGTTTCGTTTTTCATTATATATCCCGGCGCTTTACGCGCCGATTATCCCCTGACGCCGGTCGTTGCGACAGGCCGTTATCTTATCGTCCCATTCTCTTTATTATCGGAAGCGCGTATTCCAGTATCTTGTAATTAAACGAGGCGGTCCAAACGTTGTGCTCGCTACCCGGGTCGATACAATATTTCAGGTTCGCGCCCGCCGCGCTTATGTTCTTCCACAAAGCGCCGACATCCCGCGGAATCCGCTCGTCCCGCCCGGCGGCAATCCACAGAATCGGCGTTTCCTTGTTCTCCACCTTGTCCGCCAGCTCGTGAAAATAAAACGGTACCGCCGCGATCGTCGTCAGCGGGCGGATCATGCCCGTCAGGGTCAGGTACAGCGCCATAGCCCCGCCCTGCGACGCGCCGAACAGAATCATTTCGCGTTCGTCCATTTTCATTTCGCGCATTTTTTCCACAACGTATTTCGCGCTTTCGCCAAGCTCGGTCATTGCGCGCGCCGCCGTAAAGTCCGGTTCTTCAGGCAAAGAAAACCACTTGTACCCGTCGTCGCCCGCGGAATACGGCGCGTCAATCGCGACCACTTCGCCCAGCTTCGCCACCACGGCGTCTTTATTCGACAAGCTGTCTTCCTTGTTCGACATATATCCGTGAAGATACAATACTTTATTTTTTATCATTCGAGGTTTTCTTATCCAATTTGGCCAGCGCCAGGACCATGTCGATCGCGCGGCTGAGCTGATAATCCTTGGCGTCCCTTTCCTCGTCGGTCATGGGCGCGCCGTCGCCCGGCTTCTTGTCCCCGTCCTCGTTCTTCAGCGCGTTCATCAGCGTCGCTTCGGAAAAAATATCCTTTTTCTTTTCCAGCACCTTCACCTCGGACTGCAAAACTTCCACGTCCGGCGTAATGCCCTCGCCCTGGATCGATTTCCCCGACGGCGTATAATAACGCGCTATCGTCAGATGAATCGCCGTGCCGTCGCCCAGGCCTTTCTGCTGCTGGACGCTGCCCTTGCCGAAGCTTTGGCTACCAATAACCAGCCCGCGCCCGTTGTCCTGAATCGCGCCCGCCACGATTTCGGACGCCGACGCGCTGCCGTGATTTATCAGAACCACCACCGGCTTGCCGTTCGTCAGGTCGCCCTTGGTCGCCATCGTTCTGTCTATATCCTCTTTCTTGCGGCCGCGCGTCGAGACTATTTCGCCGCCGTCCAAAAACGCGTCCGAGACGCTGATCGCCGCCGTAAGATAGCCGCCCGGATTGTTCCGCAGATCCAAAACGTACCCCGACACCTTTTTCTTTTCCAGCGCCTTTATCGCGTCTTTCAATTCGCCAGCCGTCGCCGCCCCGAAGTCCGAAATCCGGACGTAGCCGACGTTCTTCTTTTCGCCCAATTCCTTGAACTTCACGGACTTGACCTTTATAACGTCGCGCCGTAGCGTAATCGTCTTCGGCTCTTTTCCCGATTGCATAACCGTCAATTTCACCGTCGTTCCAGGCCGCCCCTTCATCTTTTTAATCGCCTGGTTCAGCGTCAGGCCGCCCACCTGCTCGTCGTCGATGTGCGTTATCAGGTCCCCGGCCTTCAGGCCCGCCCGCGCCGCAGGCGTGTCGTCGATCGGCGACACTATGCGGATAACGCCTTTGTCGGCGGTTATCTGAATGCCCAGCCCGCCGAACGAGCCGTACGATTTATCCGTAAATTCTTTCAGGTCGTCCGCGTTCAGATACGACGAATGCGGGTCCAGCGATTCCAGCAGGCCGTTCATCGCGGCTTCGAGCGCCTTTTTCTCGTCTATCTCTTCTACGTAGTTGTCGCGCGCCTGTTCGAACACGACCGCGAACTTTTTCAGCTCGCGATAAATCTCCTCGTCGGTCAAATGTTTTATCGGCTCTTTCTTAGGCGCGGCGATCGCGACGTCAAGCGTAAAACCAATCGCGCATAGCGCAACCAAAACCAGTGCGAAAATTCTTTTCATTTTGCGGCCTCCGAGGGCATTTTGTGATTTTAGATATTTTTACAAATAAAAGTTGAAAAATCAAGGCGAAAGTATAAAATGTAGTGATTAGTGATTAGTGATTAGTTGTTAGTGTTTAGTGAAATAGTAAGCGGAGCGAACGCCGCCACTAATCACTATTCACTAATCACTAAACACTATGTCGGGGCTGTGGCGGAATTGGTAGACGCGCTGGATTTAGGTTCCAGTGGAGAAATCCGTGGGGGTCCAAGTCCCCCCTGCCCCACCACCCTACGCCAAGGCTTCGGGTGGCAGGCCACGTTATCTTCCCAGCGGTTTTTGGGTTTGGCGAAACGCATAGTAAAGCGTGTCTCTGTCGTATTCGACTTTTTTCCTAACAGATTCGGCCTTTCGCCTGATTTTCTCGCGGATATTTTCCGGAGTAAACGCCGCCGCGAGCGAGAAAACAACGGTCGAAGCCACACACAGCCCACGCCCTTTCAAATCTTGCAACGGGAGAAATTGCGCGACGGCAAGCCCGCCAAAACCCAAGCCCAGCGCCACCCTGTCAAACTTTTCGATTCGCGTCTCAAGCGCGGCATAAAGCCCAACGATGCCGTACAGCCAGCCCGATCCAAACCGCGCCGCGGCAAATTCGTCGTGTCCACGGCTTATGGCAAAGCGAGCTATATCCGCAATTTGCAGACCTAATCCGACAAAGAAATACGGCCTCAGCGTCGACCAACCGTTCCAGCTATCAGATGTTTCTTCGTATTTTTCGGATTTATCCATATCAGCCACATCGAATCCTTTTTTGTTCTGTTTATCGCAATTATAGGCAGAAACCCCGCAATGTCAAGAAAATGAAGCCACCCCCGCGGATTTAAAACAAATCCGCTTCATCATTACGCCGTCCATATCGCACGAAGATCGTCAAGGTCGGTCGGGCTGAGATTATCGCCGCTCGTCGCGTTTTTAAGCGCCGCCTCGGTTTCCGCGTTCGGAACATGGGCGGATTTTTCATGCGCGTGCCATGGATTCGCGCGTGGCTCAAATGGTAATTTGCGCTCCATGCTCACATAATTGAGATACGAGCGGATGCCGTCGGTCATGGAAAGGCCCATCGCGCGGAACGCATTTTCAGCGCCAGCCTTTATGGAATCATCAATACGGACTTGAATTGTAGTCATTTTGCATATCCCCTGCACTACATTGTAGTACATTTATAATACAAAGTCAAGAAAAATCGTTATAATGCGCGACGACTGTGTGGATCGTTGTCCTTACCCGATTATTTACGCCTTTATCTTCCCCCGCGGGCTTCTGCGGCGCCATACGACGGACGGGACGGTTCTTTTAAAATCAACATATTAGGAGCCGGTCTTAAAGGGTTATTTTAACTTTTGTCGGCCCTGGACGGCGATTTTTACACATAAAAAGCCAGCAGGACGGCGCCCAAGATAATTCTATATATCGCGAATCCGGAGAACGAAAATCTTTTGACGGACTTCAGCATTAGCCTTATCACGATCAGCGAAAAGACGCAACTGGCGACTACGGCCAATCCCGCCGCGCCCCAGTTCACATTATCCGGGCTTTTGACCGCATGTATCAGGGTCAAGCCCCCTGCGGCCGCAATCGCAGGCATGGACATCATAAACGAGAAATCCAGCGCATCGCCCCGCCCCACGCCCCTTGCGCGCATCGCGGAAATGGTGATTCCGCTCCTGGATACGCCCGGAATCAAGGCCGCCAGCTGCGCCGCGCCAGCAATCAGCGCCGTCATCGGAGAAACTTCCCGGTCCGAACGCCCGTATCTGTCCGCCGCCCAAAGAATGGCCCCGAATACTATAAGATTGACGGCAATTATAAGGACGCCGCGCGGCGAATCTATCAGCCAGCCCAGCGCCAGCACCGGCAGAAACGATATTATCAGGCGCCGCAGAAGCTTTTTGTCCTTGATCAGAATCAGTTGCGCGACGCGCGTCCGATAATGCCACATTACGGCCAGCAGCGACCCGACATGCGCCGCCACGTCTATAAAGCCGCCCTGGTCCGCCATGCCCGACAGAGTCGGCAGCAGCGCCAGGTGCGCGCTGGAGCTGACCGGCAGGAATTCCGTTATTCCCTGGATGGCCGAAAGCAAAATAATATATATGTATTCCATGAATCCGGCTATTCGTAGCACATTTTTTGCAATAAAACCAGCGCTTTTTTAGTGATATGTAATATGTGATAAGTGATATGAGGGTTCGGCGTTGGTTGACGGCAGTGCATAAATTAAAACGGACGCGGCGTAAGCCGCGACTTTATTTCATATCACATATTACATATCACTTTATATTATCTCCCGTTTATGGTAAAATATGGGCATATTGAGAGGAAAATGAGAGAGAATTTCTTGCTTGTTGCATGCGCTGGACTAATCGCCATCGGCGAGGCGCGCGGCGCGTCAAGCTATATGGGAACGGGCGGCTATCAATCCCCGCAGAGCTATTATCGCCCCGGGACGGCCTCAGGCGCGGCGGCGGGCGGCGCGGCGGGAAGCGCATCGGGCTATTACAGCGGCGGCGGCGGTTATTATAATGGTAGCAGCGGCTATGCGGGAGCCGGAAATCAAGAGGGCAGTTTCAACCGCATGCCGACCGCCAGCCAAGCGCGGCAAAAGGCCGCCGTAGGAAAGAAAAAAGGCGCGGCCGACGGCGAGGACGGGTTTTCCCTAAGCGCCGGGCTTGGCCGCCAATACGCCCAATGGCAATACAACCTTAACATGGCCGGATCGATTCTCAACTACGGCGACTTGGTTTGGAACGTTCTCGACGTCAAAGCCGGATACAAAACCGAAGACGTGGTCGTAGGGATCGGGCTTCAATACGGCATGCAGGCCGGCAAATCTTATATGACCGACGACGACATAACCAACGGCGGCGGCGACTATATATTCGAAGGAGGCGGCCAGAGGCTGGTGCTGAGCAACAGCGTCTTATCAATCGGCGAAGTCAAAGGCGGTAATATGCTGGGAATCAACTTCGGAATCGGACTGGCAAACGCGTTCACATCGGACAGCGTAAAGATAACTCCGTCGATCGGCTACAGAATGATGAAATACAAGCTGAAGACGACTAACAACAACGGGCTTTCGGTGGAATACAATGGCGAACTGTGCGGCCCGGACGAATTGGGATCCATAACGTGCCCGGCCCTGCTGTCGTTTTGGAACGGCAACAACTGGGTCTATTCGCGGATGATCAATATCGGCACGCTGCAAGATCCTATGTACATATACCAAATTCCGGGCGGCGGCATTTTGGGCGTCGACGCGGGCGACAACTACATATTTACGCAATCGGGGACCAGCCACGTCTACGAGGTCTCGTGGAACGGGCCGTATATCGCGGCGGACATCGACATAGGCCTTGGCGGAGACTACTCCATGAGCGGCAGAATCGAACTGGGATTTCCAGGCTACGAGGCGGTCGGCGACCAGCCGTACAGAATCGATTGGGCGCATCCCAAATCGCTGGGCGATAAAAAGGGAATGTTCGGCGCTTTTCACTTTGGCATGGGGGCCAACTGGATGGCCAAGATATCCGACCAAATGCGCATGTCGATAGGCCTGACCTACGATTATTACGAGGTGAAAAAGGCGAACGCGACGTCGTATTTAAGCAAGGATTATTACGAGGATGTCCTCGCGTGGGCCGAAGAGAAAGGCAGGGACGACATCTTAGACCAAATAGACGAGCTGTATAAGTCTTGCAATAATTCGTGGACCTGCGTCGAGTCGAACGAGGTGAACAGCTTCTACCGCGCGATGGGAATACGTCTCGGCATCGAAGGGGAGTTCTAGGTTCAGAACCGGGCGGTGCCAAAAAAAAGCTTGTATTTCGCCCAGGTTGTATTATAATGAACGCGTGCAATTATAAAAAACAAAAGGAATTACCATGGTAAAAAAGAAAACTGTAAAACGGGCGCCGGGAAAACTGGAGAAAATTCCGGTCGCGGCCGCGAACGCCAACTGCGGATGCGGTTGCGGCTGTTGCGGCGGGAAAAAGAAGATTTTCCTGTGTCTGCTCAAGACCCTGCTGAACATCGCCCTTATCGCCATCGTAAGCGCGCTGGTCTGCAGATTTATGTGCGGGCGCCACATGATGAAAAAAGGCCTGATGCTGAAAGAGCCCCTGATTTTCAGGGACGGATGCGTCGACCTGTCGGACGTCAAATGCCCCGAAAGGCTGAAGGAACTGGCCGCGCTGGACGTCAACGGCGACGGTTGCATCAGCAAGGACGAGGTTGCCGCCAGGCTGGGCCCCGATGGCGCCGGTTGCCAACAGCCGCAGCTCCAAAACAGGCCGCGCCGCTACAAGCAGAAGCCCGCGCAAGTAATCTAAAATCGAGAATTACAAAATCCCGCCGCCTTGGCGGGATTTTTATTATGCGCGGCGTTTGCGTCGGGCGGGCGCGCCGTGCTAGAATGCCCCTATGAGAAAATTCGTCCGTCATCTGTTAATCGCCTGCCTTGCCCTGTTTGCCCGGGCGACGGCGGCTTTCGCGGCGGACGGGCTTAACGCCGTGCGGTCGCAGATCGAGGACGCCGGGCGGCGCGACGCGGAAATCGGGGACCAAATAAAAGAAAACGACAAGTTGGTTCGACGAACCAAAGAGGAATTGGTCGGGGTCGCGGCGGCGCTGGCGGGACTGGAATCGGACAAGGCGGCGGCCGAAGGCAAGATAAAACTGCTGGAAAAGCGGCGCGCCGAACTGCTGGCGAACGTGCGCGCGAACGAGGCGAATTTGGCGGACGCCGCGGCGGGACTGCTGGCGATTTCGCGGTCGCCGCCGGTGTTCGACGACGACGCCGCCGAAGACTACGTCCTGACCGGCGCCCTCTTGTCCGCGATAGCAGAGCAGTTCGACCGCGATATGCAAGCCGCGCTGCTTGAAATCGCCGAGCTTGAAAAATTGCGGCGGCGGCTGGAAAAAGAGCGGACGACGCTCGGCACCGTAGAGCAGAAGCGCAAGAAAGAACAGGCGGACTTGGACGCGCTGCTGCAAAAACGCTATGACCAAAATCATCAGCTGCGCGCCCGGCAGTACGAACTGCGCGAACGCCTGGCGTCGCTGTCCGCCAAGGCGAAAAGTTTGGCCGAGCTGGCGAACTATGTGGCGCCGACCGCGGCGGACGGCTTTGACGCAGGCGCGGTCGCCGCGCCGAAATTCGGCGCGAAGATAATGTTTCCGGCGCCCGGAATGCTGATCCTCAGATTCGGGGACAAAAGCGCGAGCGGACGCAGGTCCGACGGCTGGCTGGTGCGCACAAACGCGGGCGCCTTGGTGCGGTCGCCGATGGACGGAAAAATCACGTTCGCCGATTCGTTTCCGCGCTATGGCAAGGTGGCGATCATCGACCACCAAAACGGCTATCACACGGCGCTGACCGGAATGGACGCGCTGACGGTCTTGGTCGGCCAAGACGTCCTGGCGGGCGAGCCTATCGGACGCATGCCCGAAAAAAGCCCCGAAATCTATTTGGAATTATACCGCCGCAATACGGCGATCGACCCGGCCGCCCTCTTCGCCGACCCTAAATAAGGCGCGGCCTATTTTTGATCTTGGACGACCTTGACCCGCGAGATGTTTACCTTCGCGGATTCTTTGTCCAATTCCGCCAGCATCTTCCATGCCGTCGGGTCATAGTCCGCGCCGCTGTCCACGCAATCGACAAAATACCGCAGTTCTTCCGTTTGCGGCGTTTCCGAGGACTTAAAGGCGTCCTTGAAAATCCGATCGGCCGCGTCTTCGGACATTCCGCATTCTTTCGCCGTTTCTTCCATTTTACGGGCGATCGCCACACGCGCCATGTCCGCGACTTCCCATACTCTGAAATAATCGCTGAAAGTCAGATACCCCATGGCCCTGGGCTTGGCTCTCGGATCTTTTTTGTCCCAATAGATGGACGCCTCCCAAGCGGACAGCAACGCGAATCTTTCCGATTTGACGGAATAATCCTCCTGCCTTGCCTCATTCAGCGCGACATTGGCCGAGAAAAGATCCCTGTCTTCGCCGGTCTTGACAAATTCTTCCAAATATCGAAACCCCTCGCGGGCGGCCGAATTCACAATCAAATGCCGCACGTCGGAAACGTAATGGACCGCAAGGGCGTGTTTGCATTTTCCAAAGTCTTCCGTAAAGCGCTTTACAAATTCCTTGTCGTATTCGCGCCCGGGTTTCAGGGCGTCAAATTCGTCTTTCCACACGGTGTCCAGGCAATAAAGCGCGTTTATCCCAATAACGTCAATCGCCTTTGTAAAAGAAACTAGATATTCGTTGTTCTTGTCGTGTTCGCACAGTCTGCCGAACAAATTCTCTCTGTCGTTATAAAATACCTCGTGAATAAAGTCTTCGAATGCCCCAAGCTCGACAAGCAGCTTGCTGTTTGCGAATTCTTTCGATTGCGATAGCGGAGGCGTTTTCATAATCATCCTTTTTGACGAACGGTCTTATTGGCATATTGTAGTCGATATTCGCAAGATGTCAACCGGCATCCGACAATTTCGCCCCGCCCCTTTACAGAGGAATATTATGTCAAGCCGCCGTAAGAAGCCCCTGAAAATTGCCCGGCACGGCATGCCGCTCGACTTATCGCGTAAGCGGAAAATCGGATACTTGACAATAACGTATTATATGCTAGTCTTAATAAAAACCAAAGGATATTTATATGGCGAATTTTACGCAAGAACAAACAGAGCTGATAGTTGAAAAGCTGTTGGATATTATGACAAACGGCAGTTCAAAAATGCTATCGGCAAAAAACAATCTGCCCGATCCCGACGGCAGCGGCATCGGGCTCAGGCTTGCCCTGTTGGTCGGCGTGGTCGGGCCCGGATCGGGCAATTCGCTTTCCGAAGACGAAACTAAAGAGCTGCGAACGGAATTGATCAAATATATCTCGCAGAGGAAAGGATATGTTCAATTTGGCGCGGATTATAGCGTAGAACACCCATTGTCGGACATCCTGAGAACAGTCCTTGGCAGGCTACCGGAGGTATTGCCGATGAAAAGTTCTTTTATCGCCGAATATGACACAGGCGTGTCGTTTCGCGTCGTTCGCTCGTCGGCAGAAACGTGGACGTTCGAACAGTTGAAAGAAGAATATAAAAATATGCCGAACCGCTTGTCGGCAAATAACAGATAATTTCTTGTTTATTGTGGTGGGTCGGTATTCCGTTTGCTAAAAAGCCATACCCGAATTTGAACGGCCCTGCGCGCTCATTAGCGAAAATTGGTGGTGGGGCTGGGGGGAATCGAACCCCCACGGATTTCTCCACAGCATCCTTAGTGCTGCGCGTCTACCAATTCCGCCACAACCCCGAATTAGTGATTAGTGACTAGTGATTAGTTGGTAGTGTTTAGTGAATTAGTGTCGGCGTTCGCTATATCACTTGTCCCTAATCACTATTTACTTTTCTTCCGATTTTTCCGCGCGGCTTGCCCGCTTCGCACGCGGCTTCGGCGCAGCCTCAGCAGCCGCAGCTTCTTCCGACGCCGCGGGTTCCGCATCCTTTGCGGCGTTGTCTTCACCCGCGTCCGCGAGGTCCGCCTTTTCGTCTTTCTTTATCGATTTGCCCGCGACCAGCGCCTCTATTTCATCCTGCGTTTGCGCGACGTACACCTTCACGTCCGCTATAACGTCCGGATGCAGCGCGACTTTCACGTCCCACGCGCCTATCTCTTTTATCGGCTGGCCCAGCAGCACCTGTTCGGACCGCAGTTCGATCCCCGCCAGCTGCCCTATCAGGCGCGCTATGTCGCGGCTGGTGACCGAGCCGTAAAGGCGGCCCGTGTCGCCCGCGCTGCGGATAACATGCAGTTTGGCCGACAGCACCTTCGGCATATTTCCGTCCGCGGACTTCTTCGCCGATTCGTGGCGCGCGACCAGTTCGGCCTTTTTCGCCTCAAACTGGGCCATATTCTCTTTCGAATAGCGCATCGCTTTTCCCCGCGCAAGCAGGTAATTCCGCGCGTAGCCGACCGCCACGTCCACCACGTCGCCTATTGCGCCCAGCTTCGTTATCTTTTCTGTCAGTATTATTTTCATATCTGTCCCCTTTTTAGAGTTAGGGATATTCCCGCGGATTATCCCAAATTGTTGCGCACGAACGGTACCAGTCCCAAGTGGCGGGCGCGCTTTATCGCCTGCGCCAGGCGACGCTGGTCCTTTTGCAGAACGCCTGATATGCGCGACGGCGTTATCTTGCCGCGCTCGGATACATAATGCATCAGCGTCCGGACGTCCTTGTAATCAATATTCCGCCCCTTCAGAGGGTTCGTTTTTTTGCGAAAAATCGCGGCGCGTACAGCCATTATTTGTCCCCTTCGGTTTCGGGTTTTCTCATCATTATCGACAGTTCGGTCGCCAGGGCGTCGACGCGCACGTTCAGAAAGCGGATAACGTCCTCGTCTATGCGCAGGCGCCGTTCGTATTCCGCCAGCTCGGCGCCGACCAGCTCGACGTTCAGCATGACGTAGTGCGCGCGCTTGTTTTTGCGAATAACATAGGCCAGCGGCTTCAGGCCCCAAAATTCGGTCGATTGGACCGCGCCTTTAAGACTTTTGATTATTTCGGCGAATTTCGCCGCCTTGTCCCTGACCTGCGATTCGGTCAAGTCGCCGCGAAACACCATTACGGATTCGTAGAATGCCATTTTGTTTCCTTTGGATATCGCCGACGGCACGCGTCCGTCAGCAGGATTTACTGTTGGTTATTATAATATTTTTTTCCGCGATTGCAAATAATAAATTTGGGCCGGGGTTAACGCTTCTTTCCATTCCACGCAAGCATATTCGATTTCCAGTCGATCGTCGTGTTCCGCGTTTGGAGCTCGGCCGTCGCAATCTTCATGGAGGTCGAGGGCGATACGCTCTGCGTCGTCTGCTCCACGCTGCGCGACTGCGCCGCATATTCCGCATCCCATTCGGCGATGAGGTCCTGGAAAGCGTTAAACGAATCCCGGTTTACGGCATTACTAGCGTACCCACCTTCGCCGAACCTAATGTATTTGCTATTGCCGACCGCGGCTTTGCACAGGGCGTCAAAGACTGTCCATAGCGCATCGTCCGTCACGCCCGCCATCTTCGGATCGCGGCATGCAAGCATAGCCCGCGCTATCTCAAGCATATCTTCTTTGCTTGCCTGGCGCAAAGGAGGCGTCATGGCGCTTCCGCTGACCGACGTAATGGCATACTGCATATACCCATTAAGCTCGTTATTGAACCATGGCGTATGGAGGATTTGATTCTGATCATTCCACGGATCCGTCGCCGATATCATATATCCTGACTGTGTTTCTATAGCATTTTTCATATCTGCGGTTATAATCGTGCCGGAATCGCGCGTTTCGGTATAGAACCACGCGAGAAACTCCTTCAACATCTCGATGGCCGCGCAGATATCTGGGCGCATCCCTTTCATTAAGTTAAAAACACCGCTCTTATATTGGACTAGATGCATCGTTTCATGGGTAATGAAATCATATAAAAACCTGTTGGGTCCGCCACCGGCATCTTTGACGAAGCTCAGTATCTCATAAAATGCATCCGTATTCACGTAAAGTCTATCCAAGTGATTAGGTCTTATCCACGCCCAACCACCGTTGCCGTCCGATAGGATGGTTTTAATTTTGTTTGTTTTGACGTAATTTGCCGTCCATTCCCCGACATCTTCCTTCTCGGCATACATAAGCCAAATAAAGTCCCTCAATTCTGCGAATTCTTGATCCAAATCCGGTTTGCCGGTTTCGTTTATTATGGGATAATCGGCCGGATTAAAATTTTCATATTCGGAATAATGATTTTTCAAATCCCTTTGCTGATTGTCCTGGCCATCGTTATCATTACCACCATTATTACCCTGTCCGACGCCCTGTCCGGAGCCCGGTCCGGGATTTTCCTCTTCCTTCCCCATCCCCATTTCGCACGACATTGCGGCCAGCATAAGCACCAGCAGAAGGCCCGCCAATAGTTTATTGCGCAGCGCTCCCGCGCCAATTCCCTTATTTTTCTTTAAGGCCTCGCGCGCAGCTTCTTCAGCCTTACGGGCATCATAACGGATTTGTTTGTTTCTTTTTTGACTCATTCTTAATCTCCTCGATTACTATATATTATAGCGCGCTAAACGTTATTTGTCAAGTTTGATACAATTATTTTTTCCTAATAAGTAGATTTTGGGGAGCCAAAGGCTTGGCAGGAGTGGCGCAATCGGCGGGAAATAGCGACTTTTCCGGCCTTTGCCGCCTTGGAATTTATTATCTGACAATCTCGGCGGACGACAAGCCCAGCCTGTTCACTATATCAACAGCCTGGTCGGCCTGATTAACCCGGCTCTTCTGTTGCAACTTCTTATTAGCCAAATTTAGCGCGTCCGCATTTTTTTTCGCCATTTTATCACTCTTTCCTTAAATATATCCTACAAAAACTTTTTTGTCAAATATTTATTGCTCTTGCGGCGGCTGGCCCTGCCCGCCTCCCTGACCTTGTCCCTGTCCCACGTACCGGACCTCTTTCACAACCCGGACGCGACGGTTTTCGGCATTGTTCACATTATTTCCCGTCGGGACCTTCAAATCGTTCTTGCCGCTCGAGACCACGATTATCGCCGATGCCGGGATTCCGTGCGATATCAGCACATTCTTCACGGTTTCCGCCCTGCGGCCGCCAAGCGCGTAATTATATCCGTCGCTTCCGACCGTATCGGTATGCCCAATTATGGATATCTTCACGTTCCTGTTTTCGCGAGCCGTCGCCGCCAGCTTTTGTACAACCGCCTGGTATTCGGGCTTTATTTCGGACTTGTTGAAGTCGAACTTCACCTCGAATATTTCTTCCACAATCTTCTGCTTCGGCTCGGTCGGACCTGGAAATTGCACGACTTTTATTTCCGCGCTGTCTCCGCCCGCCAGCTTTCTATTGATCTCTTGTATCTCGCTGCGCAACGCCATCATCATGTTTAGAAACTCGTCCCGAGACACCAATTCCGCGCCAACCGCGCCCCCGTCCTCGCCGCCGCGCGTCCATGCGCCAGCGCCGCCCGGGTATACATTCTGATTGAACACGACCCGGCCGCTCTGCACCGGACGGGCGTAATCGCCAGGAATATTCACGTTGTTCACTATGACTATGCCCTCGCGCACGCGCTTCGTATCCGTCAGCAGACCTATTTCGGCCGTATTCGGATGATCGCCCGAATAAGCAAGGCCCGTGCCCGCCCGCTGGCCGCCGCCGAGCGCCGCCATCGCGTTGTCGAATCGTTTCCGGCATTCCTTCGCCGTGCCGGTTTGCTCGCTTGCCGTCGCAGACAGCCAGCAGTCGAATTTCGCCTGGGCCTCGGCCGCAAACTTCGGATTCTTAAGCGCCGCGTCGTTCCTTAACGCCGCGACCAATTTTTGACAGCCGTCCTGCAAAGTAGTTTTCTCGACCGCGTCGGCAATCTTCCAATCGTCCAGCGTTTCAGGCATCGGCGTTTCGCCCGAGAACGCGGCCGCGGCCTTTTGCGCGAACAGTTCGCCTATGTCCGGATGCTTCGAAACGTCCGCGTTATAAATCGCGTAAGAACGGTAATTCGTCGTAAGAGACCGCAGGAATACGTTCCTGTGCGCGGCATCGCCGGGATTCACGCCGCGTATATAATCGACGGTCGGCATCTCGCCGGGCGTGGACGCAGGAGCCGCCGCTTTGGCGGATTTCGCGGGCTTGGCGGACTGAGTTTCTTCGTCGCCGTCGTCCCACTCGTCCCACGGTTCCCAGCCCCCCGACGGTTCGCACCCCGCCAGCAACGCCGCCCCTAAAAGCAAATATATCGCTTTTTTCATAAAAAACCTTATGCTACGAATTGATTATAAAATGTTTGCCGAAATATTCCAAGCGAAAAATTTTCGCCCCGCCACATCGATGCGGCAGGGCGACCTTATAAGTCTTATAGGATACAATGCCCACGCTACTGCATCGAACGCATCAGCGTAAGGATGTTGTCGCGCAGCTTGTCCTCGGGCAGAGCCCAAAACAGCTTTATCATCTCGAGCGATTCGTTGCGCGCCAAAGGATCGGACGCCCCGGGCGATTTCGCAAACATCGGGCCGTTGATCGACACCGCGTCGCCGACCGGAGTCTGCTTCGGCATGCCCGCGAACAAAAACGATACCGGAATATCCAGCACGCAACCCAGGCGGTACAGCCGCTCGGGCATTATGCGGGTTTCCCCGGCCTCGTACTTCTGAATCTGCTGAAACGTGACGCCGCACTCCTGAGCCAGTTGCTTCTGCGTGATGCCCAGCATGTTCCTACGCAGCTTTATGCGCTGACCTATATATATGTTGATTTCGTGATCATTCATTTCTCTTTCCATTTTGGAATCCTCCATGCCCCTATCATAGGAGTTTTTTCATAAGAAATCAAGTGTTATTTTTAGAAATTTTTTCCGCATACTAACGAGGGCCGAATTTGCCGCTGCGCGGAAAGCCGACCGGCACCGTCTGCCCCTGCGCGCCGCGGTGCGAACGCCACGGGCGCCAGTCGTCCAGCGTCGTGGTTCCGCGCCCCGTCGTCCAGCCAAACTGCTTGTCAAAGAACATCGCGTCCATAGCATAAGTCCTGTCCGCGTTGTATTTCTGCAGTATCACGCCTTTGCCGCGCGCCATTTCCGGGATCTCCGACGCGTCGAATATCAGCAGCTTGTCATTGCTGCCGACTATCGCGACGTTCTTTCCGTCCGCCTTTACGCACAGCGCCGCAGGATTCTTTTCGTCGACATTCATTATCTGCCGACCGCTTTTCGTCTGCGCCAGGCAGTTCTCGCCGCCGACTATAAAGCCCACCGCGCGGCGCGACGCCACCAAATATTTCGAATCGGGGTTCAGCGCGAAGGCCGTAATGATCTCGTCGCCCCCGCCTATGTCCGCCATCAGCCGAACCGATTCGCCAAAGCCGCGCGCGGACGGCAAATCATTCGCGGACAGCGTATACATTTTTCCGTTCGACGCGAACAGATTTATCTTGTCCGTCGACATGCAATGGAACGCCGTCATCAATTCGTCCCCCTCTTTGAATTTCAAATCCAACGCGCCCAAATCCAAATGGCCCGTCGCGGCGCGTATCCAGCCGGCGCGGGAAAGGATTATCGTGCGCGGCTCTTTTTCCACATAGTCCTCTACGTTTATCGGTTCCGTATCCGCCCCGCCCGACGCCCATTCCGTTTTGCGCCGACCGAGCGGCGTAGTTTTCGCATAGGCCTTTTTTATATCGGCGAACCATTCCTTTATCTGTTGGTCCTGCAAGCCGGGCGATTCCAACAAAGATTTCAGATCGCTACGCTCGGCCCGAAGCGCCTTGTCCTCGCGCTTGATTTCCATTTCCTCCAGCTTTCTCAAACTGCGCAGACGCGTATTCAGCACCGCCTCGACCTGATTTTCCGTCAATTTAAATTCGGCCATCAGCGACGCCTTGGGATCGTCGTCGTTCCTGATTATCTCTATAACGCGGTCCAGGTTCAGGTACACCACCAGCAGGCCGCCCAAGATTTCCAGCCGCCGTTCGATGTTCGCCAAGCGCCACTTCGTCCGGCGTTGCAGAACCACGCGCATGTGCGACACGAATTCGCCCAGCACCTCGCCGATTCGCATAACGCGCGGGACGCCCGCGGAATCAACAACGTTAAAATTCATATTGAAATTCGCCGCCAGGTCCGTCGTGGCGTATAAATGCGCCATTACCTTGTCCGGCTCTACGGCGCGATTCTTCGGCGTTATCACTATCCTGATATCCGCGGCCGATTCGTCCGCCACGTCCTCGACCAGCGGCAGCTTCTTCTGATCTATCAGCTCGGCGATTCTTTCTATCAATTTTTGTTTCACCACGCCGTAGGGGATTTCCGTTATCACTATCTGATACGCGCCGCGGTCCAGCTGCTCGACCTGCCACTTCGCGCGGATGCGGAACACGCCGCGGCCCGATTCGTAGTTCTTCACAATCGTATCGAAGTCGTCGATTATTATTCCGCCCGTCGGGAAGTCCGGACCGACCAGCTTTTTCATTATCTGCGCCGTAGTCGCCCCGGGCTTGTCGACCACCAGCGCCAGGGCGTCCATAACCTCGGCCACATTATGCGTCGGGATGTTCGTCGCCATACCGACCGCGATGCCCATCGCGCCGTTCGCCAGCAGATTCGGAAAGGCGCCCGGCATGACCGCGGGCTCGGTCGTAGTGCCGTCGAAGTTCGGCACCATGTCCACGCTGTCCTCGTCGATTCCGGTCATTATCAGCATCGCCGCGTCCGTCAATTTCGATTCGGTGTAGCGGTACGCCGCCTGAGGATCTCCGTCGATGTTTCCGAAATTGCCCTGCCCGTTTATCAAAGGATATCTTACGGAGAAGTCCTGCGCCAGGCGCACCATCGCGTCGTAGACGCTGCTGTCGCCGTGCGGATGATAATGACCCAGCACGTCGCCCACGACCGTCGCGCATTTCCGAAAGCCCGCCGTCGGCGCCAATTTCTGCCGCAACATCGAATACAAAATACGGCGATGCACAGGCTTAAGCCCGTCGCGCACGTCCGGCAACGCCCGCGCCACAATGGTCGAAACCGCGTAGGACAGATAGCGCTCGCTCAGCGCCTCGACCAACTGACGTCCCTCAATGTTTTGAATTATCTCTTTTGCCATCGCGCCCGAAGTATAAAGAAACGGACGGAAAATTTCAAGCGAAAAGCAAATAAAATGAATCCCCCGCTTGCGGCGGGGGATTTATTAAGCATCAGGAGGGGGATACTTAACTCTGTCGACGCCCGGACATTATTGTTCCAGGGCATTCAGTATCGCTTCGTACGGTATCATGCCGGCGAAAATCTGCTCGCCGATAATCAGATAAGGCGTACCGGAAATATTGAACTTTTGCGCCAATTCGCGGACCTGATTCATTTCCTGGGTCACGGTCGTGCCGTTCAAATCCTTTTCCGCCTGCGCGACGTCCAAGCCGACTTCGCCCGCGTACTTCTTCATGTTCGCAGTCACGGTTTTCATATCGCCGCGATTCGATTCGTTCCAGTACGGCTTCGCCATGATCTTCTCATACAGCTTCGCCGCCTTGGCGTTCGATTGAATCTTGGCCGCGATGGTCCAGCGACCCGGGATGTCCGTGATCTCGCCGTGAACCGGGAAGTTCTTTATAACCACGCGCACGTCCTTGCGAGCGGCCAAAACGCGCTCCAATTCCGCGTGCAGTTTTATGCAGTACGGGCAATCCGCCGCGGACCAAACGTAAATCGTCTTTCCCGCAGGGGCTTTTTCATCCCCCAAGACCGGCGCCCATTTCGCTATGTCGTCAGCCTGGTCGCGCAGGTGTTTGCGGACGTTCTTCGACGCCTCTTCCTGCTGGCGCTGCTGTTCGACCACCTGGGCTTCCTGCAGCTTCGCGACAACTGTGTTCGCGGTTTTGTAAGATACTCCGTATCCCGTCCGCCCGATGCCAATCGCAAGCATCAAAACCGCGATCAGTTTCAGACCGGCGTCAGCGTACGCCGTAAGCGGCGACTTTTTAACGCCAGCGGTCGCCAATGCGGTAGCGCCGACAAACAGCACTGCCCCGACGACCAACAATATTGTTGTTAAATTCATAAGTTTCTCCTTTCTTCTTTTATTTTAACAGTCGGCATTGTAGCAAAATTTACGATAATTGCAAGAAAAAAAATCCGAATGTTTTTACGTTGACACATTACGCCGCGTTTTGCTATACTCGCCCAAACAGTAAATATCGTGCGTCGCGAAAAAATTCGGCTTATCGTTTCAAAACACAGCTTTCGGAAGAACGCCGATCGCCGCCCGCTCATTCATCCCCTTTCAAGGGGATTTTTTTTGCAACCAAAAGGATAAATTATGAACCAAAAATCAGCCGCCGCCGCAGAGACTTTGACAAAATCCCCCGTACATATCTTCCTTTCCTTCGCGCGACGCTTCCAAATCTGGCGCGCAAGGCCCAAGTATCAATTCGTCGACAGGCCCGAGGATATTTTCAACCAGGAAAAACTTTTTAAGGCGCTTAAGAAAATAACCGACGGCGCCCATTGGACGGCGCGCCGCAATCCGCACGCCGAAAAGCACGAAAACATAAATTACTTCGAATTAAGGCCCGGAAAAAACAGGTACGACCCTTACGTCAAGGGGCTGATCAAGTACCTTTATCAGGCCGGGCTGGCCCCCGACGTCTACGACAAGGATTCCGAAAAATGCACCCTGTCCCTAAGGCCCGCGCAGATCAGGGACTTTATATTGGAGCAGAACGCCAAAGTGTCCGCGGAATTGAACGCGGCGATAAAATACAGCGAGGACGCGGGCCGGTGCAAGCTTTGCGCGCATCATGCCGCGAAAGATTATTCGTTCACGCAGTCGCTTCAGCTTTCCGGCATTATATGTCAAAAGAAAAAAGAGCTGGGGCATTTGGACCCGCGGGTAAAGCCGTCGGCGTGCTGCGCATTTTTCGTCGCGAAAGAAAATTCCGGGAAGCCTAGATAAATAGTGATTAGTGACTAGTGGTTAGTTGTTAATGTTTGGTGAAATAGTGAATTTTGCCCGCTATGTTGGTTCGAACTGCAACGACAAACCCATTCCCACTAATACACTAACAACTAATCTCTAATCACTAAAAAACTAATCACTAAGTTAATGCCCCAGGCCGGACGGCGTATAGCGCCCTATATTATTGACCAGTTCCTCGAGCGCGTTCAATTCCACCGCCGCAGGTATCGGAGTTTCGTCCCGGTCAATCCACATATCCGGAAAATCTTCGTCCTTCAGCACGCGCGTCGCGACAACCTTGCCGTTCTTTATCCACGCCAGCAGAGCCGTCTTGTTCTCGTACGTCAGGGGCAGAGGGCCGCGGTACTTTTCATCCGCGCCGTAATATATCCAAACTTTGTCCCCGAAAATCGTTTCCGCCTGGGGACTGCCGAATTGCCGCGCCAAATCCGCCGAGGTTTTCACCTTGGCCAGCTGTTCCTCAAAATCGCTTGGGAAAATAAATCCGCGATGCTTCGACTGCAGGGCGCAGGCGCCGAGAAGCGCGAAGGCGGCCATGGCAACGCAACAGCAGAAAAATTTTCCGTAAGAATTTCGCATCGAATTTCACCGCCCGCCTTGGCGGGGCGCCCGCCGCATATTACTTTTTCGCCTCGGGCTTTTTCGCTTCCGGCTTCTTGGCATCCGCCGCCACACCCGGTTTCTTCGCATCCGCCGCCGCACCGGCCGCACCGGCCGCGCCGCCAGCCGCCGCAGGCGCCGCGGCATCCGCCGCAGCCGCAGCCTTCGGGGCCTCGACCTCTTCCTTCATCTTGCCGGTTATGGTTATGAACGCCAAGTCCGCCTGGCGTAGGCCAAGCTCTACATTCTTCGGCAGCGCAAGATCGCGCCCGTGCACGCTGTCCGTGATGTTCAGGTTCTGAATGTCGACGTCTATATGTTCCGGAATGTCGTCCACCTTGGCCAGCACCAGGACGCTGCGGACCGCGAAGTTCAGCACGCCGCCCAGCTTCAGGCCCTTCGAGGTTTCGGCGTTCACCAGCCTTAGCGGCACGCCCACGCCGATCGGCTTCGCGACGTCGATTCTTTTGAAGTCGACGTGCATCGGCAGGTCCGACACTGGATGGTACTGTATGTCCATCAGCATCGCGTTTTCCTTGACCTTTCCGGCGTCGATAACAAACAGCTTGGTCCGAAGGCCCGGCTTTTTTATCAGCTCGCAAAAGCCGTGTCCGTCCAGCTCTATCGCGACGGGTTCTTTATTATTTCCGTAAATTACGGCGGGGATTTTTTTATTGTTTCTGACTTTCCGCGCGGCCCCCTTGCCAGCGACGGCGCGCGTTTGGGCGCTCAGTTCTATTTTTGCCATCTTTTCATCCTTAAACGGTTTTTCAACTGGCCTCCAAGGGTGCCAGCGCCGCAATTATCCTATATTTTTTCGGGAAAGTCAAATATAGTGTTTAGTGATTAGTGTAATAGTGATTGATAATCCACGCGCGAAGCGCGACATCCACTAATCACTAAACACTAATCACTTGTTAGAAGCTTATATTGCCGCCAAAGCGCACGTTGTGGGTTTGGATCATCGCGTTATGATGATACTCGTAGCCGATTCCGAACTGCGTGCCGTTGGACATCAGGAATTCCGCGCCGACCTTGCCCGTTATCCACATCGGGTCCGTCGTCAGCTTGTAGTCCGAATATTCGTCGCTTCCGCCCAGCCGGTACTGCACCGTATCGCCCATTCCGATAGCCTCGTACTCGCCGCCGACGGACATATACGGCCTCATTATAAACGTCGGGTTCAGGTACATTCTTTTCTGAAAGGTCAGGATGTATCCCGGCGCGACCGTCGTGTAGGCCTTTTGCTTCATGTCCATATACATCGCCTCGCCGACCTTTTCCTCAAGCGTCATCCCCTGGTTCATGCCAGCCCGCACAAAGACGTTGCCTATCGCTTCCTGTCCATAGAGCGAATGGGTTATGCCGACCTCGCCCGTTACGGACGTGGCCGCGCCCGTGCCGCTTATATCGCCCATAAAGTTCTGCTCGCGCGTAAGCGTCAGCGTATGCATGTGATAATTTCCCGATATGTACGCCCAGGCTTTCGGAATCATTCTAGCCAACAAATAGCCGCCCACGCTTATCGTAGCATCGTTCGCCACCACCTCGCGCTTGCCGGGAACGCGCTTCCCGTCGAATCCAAGCATGATATCCTCGCTCTGCGTACTGCTCACCATCGTATAGCCGCCGCTTAAACCGAATACCGCGCCGGGGCTGAGCAGGCGGTCGTAGCCCATTCTGAACGACATTCTCGAGCCAGCCGCGGGGGCCTCGTCGTCGATTTTAATAGTCTGCATTCCGTAATCGCCGTCAACCCAAATCTTGCTTCTTTTCCTTTTGCGCGGCCACAACATTTCGTTCGCGACGCGCTTTTGCATGCTAAGCTGATACATCCGGTCCGAGGTGTTCATCGCCCAAGCGTACTGCGCCGCCTCGGTCGGGATAAACAGCCTTGTGAATTGGTGCAGAGGTTCGGGCTCGCCCATGGCGCCCACGGCCTTGCCCTCGGGATAGGCGTATATAAATCTATTCTGCAACTCTATCGCGACATCCTTGAATATCGTTTTTTCAAACGTCAGCGGAATCGCCTCGACCGGCAAGGGCTTGTCCGGATTGAACAGCGCATCGCCCAGGTTGTAGTACAGCCAGTTGTCCAGCGCGCCCGCCGCCACTATCGTGTTCTCGTCCGTGGTCAGCGGCGACACCTGCGGCTCAACCCACTTCAAGATTACCAAACCGCCGTATTTCGCGTCGAACACCGCGTATAGATTCTTGTCCGTCGCGTACAGGAACGCCGGCAGGTTGCCGCCCAGTTGCGGGCCCATCTCAACGCACATTTTTCCGTTCGCATTGCAGAAGTACACGCTTAGATGCCGCGTATCGAACAAGCCGTCTTTCACTATTTCATTCGCATGCAACAGCCATATCGCCGTCTGCGAATTTATATTCGTCAAATCGAAAATCGACAGACCGATATTTCCGCCCTTAAGACCGTCCAAATAAGCCGCGTCCTCCGGTAGATAGTTCACCTGGTGTATAAATTTTCCAGTAACCTTTACTATCGCATTCTTGGGGTCGTCACCGCCATTCATAGATATGGTGATACCGCCGCCCTCGCCGGCACTGCGTTCTCTTACCGTGCCCATGAAATCGAAATCAAAACCGCCGGTACTAGTATCGTAAACATTCAGATGCAGACTGCTTTGCATATTGAATGTGTAATCCCCCGCAATTTCCATATACCCCACGCTGGCGAACTTTACGTTGCCGTCAACGTTGCCGCCAACCCTAACCTTCAGCCACGGCGTCCAAACATCGCCAAATGTGGAGCCAGGCATGGGAGGAACGGCGGTGGCGCAAAGTCCATTGACCGGGCATGACGCCTTGTTATACTCTTCCGCCATGACAATCAGACTGCCGCTCGGTCCGACGATAATACCGCTGCCGATATCCAGTATGTTCGTTTCAAGCTTTAAGGTGCTACCGGGCTTGACAACTATACTGTCCTTCACGTTTATCGCCTTGCCCTTGGTCATCGATATCAGATAACTGGTCGAGTCAATATGAACGAAGCCGGGTAAAAGGCTGACCCCGGAAATACTGCCGATGTAAATATCTTCCGTCGAAAACAGCTTGCTACCATACAATACCAACTTGCCAGAGGTATCATTCTTAAGCCCCTTGATGTTTATCGTGGCGCCCGTGGTGCCCAGCGACATAAATCCGGTATTCACAATCTTGTCGATTTCCAAAGTGATGTTCTTTACGTTGCTGTCACTGCCCTTTATGTACAGTTCCCCATCATTATTTGTAATATTGTGCATTTTCAAATTGCCCGACGTTCCCGTTTTTGTCGATATCAAAGTCAAACTTCCGCCATCCGAAGCGTAATTGATTATGTCTCCAAGATCCTGGCCGGAGATCGAGTCCCATAACGTAATCGTCAAAGTGCCGTTGTTCGTAATATTGCCGGTGGCGGCAATGGTAATATTGCTTGTCTCGATCTCCGCCTCGGCGCCGGACGCAACCTTAATGCCGCCGCTCAAATCTATATCCGACGTGCCCCTATCCCCCTTGATTATCAATTTGTCCGACTTGACGTCTATCAGTCCCGCGGACAGATAATGCTTGAGTTTTATCGTCCCGATGCCGTCGTAATTCACAATATTTTTGTTCCCCATAGATCCTTTCATACGCAAATCGTTCACTGACAAAATCGCCTTGTCATACGCCAAATTCAGACCAAATAGATCGCCGCCCACGGTTCCGAACGCCAAATTGTTTTGCAAATTTACATTGGACGTCTTGTTGCCGCCCTCGACCTTACCCATGTTCACGCCGAAATACGTAATGCTGCCGCCAGTCTGATCCAAACTATTAAAGCCGAACGATTTGGTCGTGGCGGCGGAATGCTGGCCGAGGCCGTTATTGTCAACATCCACCTCCATCTTTCCGCCATCCAAATTTATCGCCGCCGTGGTTATCGAGTTGACCGATGTAATCGTAAGCGTTCCACTCTCGTTGTTTATGTCCGCGTCGATTTCCGTGATGGCGCTCGCGATCGTGCTTTCGTTTTTGATCTCCAGCGTGCCGTTGTTACTCACACCGGCAAGCTTTATTCCGCCGCTGAGAGCCCCAAGGCTCGTCAGCTTCATCGTGCCGTCCGTCCCAACATCCGTGAGACCGCCAATCGTCAGTCTGCTCGTCGCCGTCAGTTTCAGCGTTTTGCCGCCGTTAACCTTGGCCCCGCCTGCGGCAATCGTAACGCCCTTCAGCTCGAATTCGTTCCTGCCCGCGCTGGTGCCGGACGTATCTATCCTGAGGCCGTTGATGGGGGTGGCGGAGGTGGTATAGCTGATAATACCCCCAATGCTCGCAAGCTGTTGAACGTCAATGATAGCAAGGCTCCCCGATATAACCAATTCGTTCGTGCCGCTTTGCTCCAACGTATTGACATTGATTTTTTTCGCCGTCAAGGTCAACCGATTGTTCCCGGCGCCGGTCATGTCAAGCTTGCCCAATACGGTTATCTCGCCGACCTTGCCGGAGCCCGTCGTGTCTATCGTAAATATCTGCACGCCCGAAGGACTGTAGGGTCTTACGTTCAAATTTCCCAACCCGTAGGCCTTGTTCACCGTTAGGTTGGTGCCGACGTTTATGTTCTCGCCCTGGGTGTTGATTCCGCCGACACCCTCGATATTCAAAAATCCCTTGTTGTTATTGATGGACAGGTTATACGTGGCGATGGCCCCCGTCTTCAGCACGTCGGTGTTGTCGGCCACAACCAAGTCAAGTCTGCCGCCCGATATATTCAAATTTCCAATCGTGCTGGCACCGGACGCGACCAAGCGTATCAACGCCGTACCCTTGGTGCCCAAAAACTCGCCGTTCAGCGTCAATTTATTCGCGCTGATGAACATATCGCAGCTGGATCCCGGCAGGCATTGGGTATTATACTTATCCACGCTGTTTCCGATGTTCTGAATGTCGCCCCCAATGGCAAATTCGCCGCGCGCGCCTATATCTATATGCCCGGTATTAGTCAGTCTCTGTTGCAACGTGACAACATTGCCGCCCGATATGGTCAGAGTTCCGCTATTATTAACATTGCCGGTTATCGTCACATCCCCGATAGGGCCGCCCCCCGTCGCGTTACCCGTCGTCATTATCTCCATGGTTCCCGTCGAAGCGTTCATAACCGCCCCGGTTCGAATATCGCCTGCGGTGTGGGAATACAATTTCATCGTCCCGCTGTTATCAACCATCCCGTTGATACTTAAAGTTTGCGCGCGGATATTCATCGTGCCGTCGATCCTGTTCTGTCTGACCCCCTCCCCCATGCCGGTGGAGATGCTGCTGTTCGCCCCGCCCCCGTCGGTCAGGTTCAAATACAGCTTGGACAATTCTCCATTGCTCATCAATTCCGCCAGCCGCGCGCCCGTCGCACCCGATACGGTCGCCGTACGCAACCAAAACTCGCTCCCGGCGGCGGCGAGCGCTATATTTTCAATCGTCGTCCTGCCAACAACGTCGGCATGAAATACTCCCGAGTTCGAAAGGGCCCCGGTTATCGTAAGGCTGCTAACCCTGCGAAACGTTTCGTTGACGCCGTCCAAGTCATATCCGAAATACAGCTTGCCCGCGGCGCTATTGGCAACGGTCCCGGTAATCAAAACCTCATTGTACAACGTGCCGTTGTCGGTCTCGTTTTTAATCGATATCGTGCCGTCATTCGTGATACTGCCCGGCGCCAACACCGTTCCCACCTTGAAATCCCCGGCATTCGCGGTTCTGAGAATTCCCCCGGATTCCACCACTATCTTATTGACCGATATGTTCGGGGTAGCTTTTACCAGCCCGCCGCCCAAGCTTAAGGTCTCGGCCCTAATCGTAAGAGTCGAATTGTTGTTAACCTTTAAAACGCCCTGGCTGGAGGTGGGGGCGATATCGATATTGCCGCCAACCGTCGCAATCGAGTAATTGACCCGATTTCCGCCATTCATGGCTATTTCCATATTGCCGCCGACCAAGCCGGGCGTATATCCGCTCACCCCGACGGTCAAGCCCCCGGTCAATGTCAGAGGGCCGTCATATAGCACCATATCATCGTAATAAGTGCGGTTGCCGATTATAGGGCTACCAGTCGCATCGCGGTCGGTTACCGACAAAGACGCGCCAGTATCTACAAAAATGCCGCCGTAGACGAGAAACGTATTGGCGATATTAAACGTATTCGCGCCGCTGGATAAAACGACCCCATATTTGCCCGTCCATCTTCCGTCATCTTCCAATCCAAAACCTATGCTAAGCACGCCGCTTGATTGAACATCGATCGATCCGGTACAGCCGCTGCCGCCGCAACTTCTATCTATTTTCAACGCCTTGCCTATATAAACCGCATCGAGAACATTGCTACTGTTGCTTATAATCTCGTTCGAGCCGCCAAAAGCGATGAAGTCGTCCTGAATAAATACGCTATAGTTGGCATAATTGCCATGGTCGCCGGGAGAGAGGCCGACAAGCCCGCCCGGCCCACTGCGGGCCGAACTGCCGTCGGATCTTAAAGAAATTCCCCTGGCCCCCGTCGTGACGATTTCGGGGGCTGTTCCGTCGAGCGTATTGTTCCACACATTTCCGTTCACGACTATGGCCCCTTCTCTCGAAATAATCATAACCGAATACTTTTGGGTGGCATCGTTCGGATAGTACGCTTTCGATACGTTGACAAGCGACATGCTCTTGCCGTTATATTGATAACTGTCCTGTATCCTAACCGTCGAGCCCTCGAGCTTCATATACGCCTGATTTTGCCCGCTCATGACAAGATCGTCGCCGTCCAAATAAAATCCGTTAAACACGCCGCCGCCGCCGCCGCCCATAGCTATCTTTATCGCGCCTAAAGCCCGCAGCTCCAACTGGCCGGTGTTCCAAAGATAGAAGGCCCCGTCATAGTCCCTAAGCTCAATCGAACCCTGGATATCTTGCTGAGAGACGTTTAGAGTATTTACAACGTTGTTCTCGCTGCGATCGCATTCCAAATTGCCATAGGAATCGACCTCGCAACCTTTACTCCTCCACTCTGTGCTTTCGCTTATAAGGAGCGAGGCCGCGCGCGAAACGAACGGCGCCAGCGACAGCAACGGCAGTAGCATGAACAGCAAAAATCTTTTTGACATTATCACAGAACCTCTCTCTCTAAATTCTATAATGCTATTATATTACACCAAAACAGCCACTTAGTAAAGCGAATTTTTAGACGCCAGCATCACGTCGCATTCAAACCGCGTTCCTGAACCACTTCAGTCCCGTTCCCGAAAGGACGATCAAGTCAAATCGCGCCGGGCCCAGCCAGCGGTTCGCGCGCAGCCATTGCTCCGCCGCGGCGCGCAGGCGCCCCGATTGCGAGAACGTTATCGCGTCTATCGCCTGCCCGTCGGTGCGGCGGCGTTTGACCTCTACAAATATAACTAGATCGCCGCGACACGCTATAATGTCTATCTCGGCGCGACCCGTATCGCGACCCGTAATATAACGACTGGCCAAAATGCGAAAGCCATGCAGGCGCAGAAAATTCCGCGCCAACCACTCCGCAAGCAAACCTTTTCGGTACGAAGTCAACATGGGTGATATCAATACAATATTATGGAGAGAAAAGCAAGGATAGTGATTAGCGACTAGTGATTAGTGATTAGTTGTTAGTGTTTAGTGTATTAGTGGGGCGGGTTTGAGCGTTGCAATTCGAACCGATATCGCAGGCAAAATTCACTATCTCACTAATCACTACTAACTAATCACTAATCACTAAACACTAGAATACTACTTGTCCGCCTAGGCGCGCGGTCTTGGGCAGAGGACCGAACGAGGAACTGTTCGATACGTAAATATTGCCCCTTATGTCAAAGCTGCCGCAGAACTTCAGCAGGCCGACGTTCTTCAAATACAAATCCCCGTCGACGCGCAGGCCGCAAGGCAACGTAAACCTCTTCATGTTCCACAGATACAAATCGCCCGCCGTCGCCGTCCTGGCCGACAAACGCGGATTGCCCGTTTTGCTTCCGTCTATAACTATACTCTTCGCCCTGGACGCATTTCTCGGCGCCGTCAGCGCGGTCGCCTTGGATTTTAACGGCATGGGCGCCGCCGTGCGGGTATGGGTTGCCGCCACTACGCGCTGCTTTGGCTCAGGCACGCGGCGAAGCGGCAGATATATCGCCTCTTCCACCGTCAGCGCCGCCTTGGTCTCGGCATCGGCCGCAATCGCCGCCGCCGCAGTCTCGGCCGCCTTTACCGCCTGGACCGCCGCGTCGCCGCGAGACACTATAACCGTCGGACGCATAACCGGCAACGGGCCGCTTACAATGCGAACATTGCTACTTGGCGCCGTCCGCGCGGACGCTTCAATCCGCGACTCGGGTTGGCCGGGACGCCGCGTAGACGAACTTGTCGTCAGGCCCCATATCATTACGCCCGTCATGGCGGCAACCAGCGTCAGCAACAGAACGTTGACCAGCGCAAGTTTATTCCATTTTTGCGCCGCCGCGCGCAACGAGGCAAATCGCGGCATAGCGCCGGGCGCGGCCTTGGCGGACGCCGTAAAGTGCGCAGGCACCTTGGCCGCGCCGCTAAGCAAAATCTCTTCCTTGTTCATCTTATAACCCCTTAATTTATTGGTTTCGAGAAAGTATTGACAACATAATACACCAAATTTCTATTTTGTCAAGTAAATTCTGCGGCGGCGAAAAACGGAAAGCGGAAAGCGGTCGAAACATTCAAACCCGCCATGCTATAATGCAAATATGAGAAAATTATCAATCCTGCTTTTATTCGCCGCAGCTTCCACGCCAACGTTCGCCTTTCAATACGATAACGGGCCGAAACGCGGCCTTTGGGATATCGGCGGATATTTAGGCTTCGATTTTGGATGCGGAGGCTTGAAATCCGAAAAGGGCTTTGCCGATACGAACAAAAAAATGGACGCCATAGGCGGAGGATTCAGAATAGCTGGCGGGCCTAAGCTTCCATTCTTACGCGTCGGGCTGGAAGCGGGCGGCGCATTGACCAACGACTTGCATTATAATTTATTTTGGCGGAAGCAGGATTACGGGCGCGTAAAAATCTCGAGGGACGACAGCCGCCTTGTGGGCCGCGAAATCGCCATGGGGCTGGTTTGGATATTTTAATCGGGCTTCTATTTCTATATTCGGCTAAAGTGCCTTGCCGACGCGATGCATAATTCCTGCACGCCTTTTATCACAAGGGAAAGGACTTCCTCATACCGGGTCTGCTTAATTTCTTTCATCCTGAATATACCTATCTTAACCGACTTGGTATCGGATTCCTTGCTTCCGTCTTTCGTTATATTCGAAGCGATTACGTGTTCCTCGGCAAAACATATCATCGTTTGAAAGCCTTTCGCCATCGCGCCGGATTCTTTGACGATCTTTTCAATCGCGTCCTTGTCCAAGCTTTCGGCCAGGCCCCAATCGTTCGTTTCCGAACCGCGGTAGTTATAACTAAGAGTTATTCGACTCGTCATCATAATGGAATTCCTTTTTTATTGTTCCAACGCTCTCTTTACTTCCCGCAATGCAATAATACCACAAGACTGTCATTTGTCAAATCTAAGTTTTTTCTTCATTATATGATAAATGGGGCGGAAGGCAACAGTAAGGCGCGGCCACGCGAACCTTATAACTAATCTCTTATCTCGACCGGCGTGCCTATGGCGGTCTTGCTGTCGATTTCGAGAATTTCGTCCTTACTCCAAACCGTTATGCAGCCTTCCGAGCCGTTCGGATTCATATCCAAGCCGTCCACGAATGCGTGGATGCCTATCGCGCCGCCCGGATCGCAACCCGCGGCCGCCGCGCGCGCGACGTCGGACGCGTTCGGGTAATCCAGCGATATGAACCTGATATACTTCGAGTCCCATTTGCCGTTCACGCGGTATTCGCCGGTCGGCGTCTTCATGTCGCCCCGGCAGGTCTTTTGGCCGTGCTCCAGCCCCAGGCGGACTTCGTATTTTTTTATACGGCGGCCCGCGGCGTCCAGCAGATACATTTTCTTCGCCGATTTGTCTATCAGGATTTTTTCCATGTCGCCCGGCGCGCCCACGCAACCCGCCAGCGCCGCGGTTGCCGCCGCCCAAAAAAGAACTTTCATTCCCGCCATCAATTTCGCCATCGCCCTTCCCTACTTTCTTGTTCGCGACGATTATAAACCAAGCGGCAAAAATAAACAACTTGCAAATTGCGAGGCGTGGGATATAATGGGCCGCGGAACGAAAAGAGTTTTGGGGCGTCGTCTAATGGCAGGACTTCAGATTCTGATTCTGACTATATTGGTTCGAATCCAGTCGCCCCAACCAACCTTCGCCTCTGCGAGGCTACGGGCGGCAGGCCACCCGTTGACGAGTAGCAAAGGCATAGGAGGACTGTTCGAAATAACAAAAATGACCTTATATGACAGACAATGAAATTCTTGAAATGGCGTTAAAATTCTTGGACAGCGCGACTGTGTCAAGAACGCTCGACCAACATACGAAAATCGAATCTTTCAGGGCGTTTCGGGACGAATTGTATATGAACGCTTGGGAAGCCGCCGGAAAATGCCGCCTTTCCATCGGCGATGTGGAGATACGAAGCGAACCGGTCGCGCATAAGGTTTTTACTGCAATGAAAAGAAAATGGCTGGCAGGCGCGGAAACGGAAGAACAACGCTTGACGAAGTTTAGGGACGCGATGCTGAGGACGGCGCAGGCGCGGACGAATGGACGGGAAAATGACCGCGGTGAACGAACGCGCGAACAAATCTAAACCAGCAGTGCGGCACCCCTTGCGCCGAGGCTATGAGGGATGGATCGTTAGGAAAAAATATTTCTATTTTACCCCTTGCATAAAGGACTTTTTTCAGGCATACTTAGACCATGTTTTTTAAATACAAACCAAAAGGAAAGATTATGTTTAAAAAATTCATACTTAGCGCACTGGCTTTATCCATATTGGCCGGATGCGTAACCGACGCGTACACCGGCGAACGCCGCACGTCCGACACCGCAAAGAACGCGGGCTACGGGGCGCTGGGCGGCGCGCTTCTAGGCGCAGGCCTCGGCGCGCTGAAAGGCGGCGGCAAGGGCGCACTTAAGGGCGCGGCTATCGGCGGCGCCGCGGGCGCGGTGGTCGGCGGCGGCGTAGGCCTCTACATGGACAACCAAAATACGGAACTGAGAAAGCAACTCGAAGGAACCGGCGTGTCCGTCACGAAGAATCCCGACGGGTCGATAACGCTGAATATGCCGGGCGACGTAACGTTCGCGAGCGGCAGCGCGACGATTTCGTCCGACTTCAATGCCGTTTTGGAATCGGTCGCGGTCGTCCTGAAGAAGTACGACAAATCGGATATCTCGATTTCGGGACACACCGACAGCACCGGCGCCGCGGACAAGAACCAAGAGCTTTCGGAACAGCGCGCAAACGCCGTCTCGACGCAACTGATCGCGAACGGCGTCAGCGGCAAGCGCATCACGACCAAAGGCGAGGGATTCTCGCGTCCGGTCGCGGATAACGCCACCGCCGAGGGCCGTTCCCAAAATCGCCGCGTCGAAATCCAAATCGTCGGAAAACAATAGTTTTCGCCAGGCGGTAAATACAGAGGGGCCTTTACGGGCCCCTTTGTCTTCGCGGGCAAGCGCTTGACAAATCCTTAAAGCGTGGTACCATGAGACCATGCTCCGCCGGGACAAGGCAGGGCAAAACAAAAAAGGATATATTATGGCCGACAATACCAAAACCCCATGGCTGACAGATTATGCCTGCCCGACTGAATATTTGAAAATAAACCCTGACAAATGTTGCCCGAAAGAGGCGGCGAAAAAGGTGCTGGAAAAGGAAAGCCTGATCGGCTCGGCCGCAAAGGACAAGGTGTTCGAAGCGATTTGCAAGGCTTGCGCATTGAGAATCTCCGTCGTCAAGGAATCGACCAAGGCCGACCACATCCGCGCGTAAATATCCGCAGGACAAATCCGATATCGCGGGCCGACCTTTCAGCCGCCGCCATGGTCGACGACAGGGCTTTATCCCATAGATAAAAAAGGACCTAAAAATGATCGAGGCGGAATCCAGGTTTGCAATCAAATCCGTACCGGCGGCGCTGGACGGACTCCAATTCATCGCGGCGAAATCGCAGGTCGATATCTATTACGACACCGCGGACTACGCGCTGCTTAGGCGCGGCGGATACCTGCGCGTACGCAACGGCAAGCGGATCGACTTCAAAGGCGATTTTTCTTTCGACGCGGAAATCCACCACGACTTTTGCAACGAGGCCAATTTCGACCTGAAAGACCTTGCGCAAAAATCGGACGAGATCAACCGCCTGCTTCGCATGTACGGAATTCCGGCGGACGGCGCGTACAAGGCCGTCGGCGACCTGCCAAAGAAAAACCATCTGCGGGTTTTGGCGACTATCGATAAAAATCGCCGCGAATACAGGTTCGACGCCAACGTGAAGATCGCAATCGACGACGTAAAGGACATCGGCCTATTCATGGAGGCCGAGACGATGGTTCCGGACGACACGGGCAAGGAAGAAATCATGCGACTGAAAAGCAAAATGATCGCGGCTTTGACGGCGCGCGGAATTTTGCCGCCGGACGCGGAGCAGATAAAAATCGGATATGTCGAATTTTACCTTATGCGGCACAACCAGGCGGCGTACGCCGTCGGGCTGTATAAACAATTATAAGTTATCGTAAATTTTGGGGATTAACCAGCCAGCGGAGGAATCTCGGGGCGTCTATCTCTTTGGTCTTCGCGCGTTCGTTCCACGCCGCGGCGGCCTTTAAGAATTCGCCGACCTTCGTCAAATCAGTTTTCTTATCCGTCATCACGCCGCCGCGCGTCATCACCCTGGCGCAGGCGTAGCCGTATCTGGCGGTTATCCAATCCAGCGCCTCGGACGCTTCATCAGGATCCAACGCGCCGCACCAATCCCAATCCGCCGAGTTCCCGAACAGCGGCATTATAACATTGAAGCCGCTGTCAAAATTGCCGGGCCAATTCAGGAACTTCATCCCCTTCTCCATTATGGCCAGCTCTTTATCGTCCATCAGTTTGTCCAGCGCCGCGTTCGTCATCAGGCCGTTCAGCAGATAAACCTGGCCGTCGAAATAACGGGTATTCTTCACGGCGGCGCGGAAATCGCCCGGCTCTATCGTGTTCAGGTTGAGAACCGCCCTGTCGGGAAGCCTCGCCCGCCGCTCATAACAATTAACCGTGTCGAACATGCTGCGGCAACAGTCGCCGTTCAAATGGACATCGACGCAGTATCCGATTTTCGTCCTGTATCGGCAGAGTTCCTGAAAGACTTTTTCTTCCACCGTCCCGACGAATTTTTCATCGCCGGTCTCGATGCCCAAATTTATGCGGAACGAGCCGCTATATTTTTCTACGATTTTGAACAGTTCGGACAGGTCGGTTCCGGCCGTTATTTCCGAAATCGAAACCTGCTTCAATGGATCCTTATATTTTTTCATGTCGAAATGTTTGCACGAAAATACATAAATGTCAATAAAAATAGTTCTTGATTTTCGGTATAATGACGATAGAATTGCGAATCGTCTTCGAATACCGACTTTTCGGAGGGCATCATGGAGAAACTTATTGCGGCGCTGGGGCGCTTTGGCATCAAGGGCGCGGTGGAAAAGGTAAACCGCGGGCCTTTGATAACCCAAATCGTATTCGTTCCGGCGCCCGGCACAAAAATCAAAAATATTTCGGCGGCGCTGTCCGACATAGCCCGCGAGATAGGCGCAAACAGTCTGCGGGCCGAGCCGATTCCCGATTCGAACGCCGTAGGTTTCGAATTGCCGACGGACGACCCGCGTATCGTCGATCTGGGCCAAATCCTGGCGCCCGGCGAATTCGATTCGGCGGCCGGGGCGCTGCCTATATGCCTTGGCGTCGACATCGCCGGGAATCCCGTCTTCGCGGACCTGGCGAAGATGCCGCACCTTTTGGTCGCGGGTACGACCGGATCGGGAAAGTCCGCGGGCCTGAACGCCTTTATCCTGTCGCTGATAAAACGATTGCCTCTCGCCGACCTTCGATTCATCTTGATCGATCCGAAGCGCGTCGAATTTCAAATCTACGACAATCAAAAATACATGCTGCGGCCGGTTATAACCGACAACGCCGAAGCCGCGCGCGCCCTGGCTTGGCTTGTCGGCGAAATGGAAGACCGCTACAGCGCGTTGCAAAAAAGCGCATGCAAAAACATTACCGATTACAATGCGCGGCGCGGGGAAAGCATGCCCTACATCGTTTGCGTCATAGACGAATTCGCAGACCTTATCATGACCGACAAAAAGGCCGGAAGCGCAATCATGCTACTTACGCAAAAGGCCCGCGCCGCCGGTATCCACATCATACTGGCCACTCAGCGCCCGTCCGTCAACATCGTTACGGGCGCCCTCAAAGCGAATTTTCCGGCGCGACTGTCCTTTAAGGTCGCAAGCATGACCGACAGCCGTACGATCCTCGACCGGCCGGGCGCCGAGCGTCTTATCGGGCGCGGCGACAGTTTGTTCCTGGCGCCCGACGGTTCGCTGCGGCGCGTTCACGGCGCATTCATTGACGACAACGGTATCGCCGAAATCTTAAGGCCCTTTGCCGGGGCCGTCCCGGCGGTCGCGCCCGTTGTCGAAGCGACGCTGGTCGCCAAGCCCGAGCCAATGCCAAGGCCGGGCAAATCGGCGGCGCGGCTGACTTTGGATACCTGGAACGCGCTGCCCAAGAGGACCAAGTCAAAAATTCTCGCGGGCGCGGGCACCGGCATTCTTTGGCTGCTCAAAAAACTCCTTTTTGGAAAGAGGAGTTGATAAATTGTGATATGTGATATGTGATAAGTGATATGAGGATTCGGCGTTGCTTGACCAATCTTCCGCAAACTCTGCATTCATATCACATATCACTTATCACATATCACATAAAC